>Ga0265338_10001011_pt1 | contig 47254 bp, 50 predicted proteins | sample 42126metaG_FD_193579 | JGI IMG/M metagenome (GOLD analysis project Ga0265338, IMG submission 193579) | Rhizosphere microbial communities from Carex aquatilis grown in University of Washington, Seatle, WA, United States - 4-21-26 metaG | ecosystem: Host-associated > Plants > Roots > Rhizosphere...
AATAAAAGGCCTAAAGTCAATTTTTACTGCATATTTCTCAATTATCTCAAAATAAGGAGATTTTTCAGCTGTTGGCTTAGGTTGAGAAATCAGGATTTTTTTGATTTTCAATGTGATAACATTTTGATTGTGAGACAATAAGATGGAATTAAGAAATGCTCCTTAACACTATTAATATAGGTAAGATTTCAAGGGTACAAAGATACAATATTATATAAAACAACGAATGAAAATTAGCCAGAAAGATTTGAATTATTTTATATAAAATTAGTAAATAGGTAACAATAATTAGAATTAGTCCACAAATTAGAAAAGGAATAAAGAAAGAATCACGAATATAAACAAGTCCAACAACAATAGGGAAAATACCAATCCCTAACCCGAAAATAATTGTAAAATATCCTTTAATAAATATGCTTGAGATGTTTTTATCAAAAAAAACATAACCTAAAAATTTAAAGACAAGAATTTTAAGAACAAGAAATGCCAGTGCAATGGCAAAAAACAAGGATAAGTATAGTAACTTTTCTTGGAAAGAAATTATCGTGTCTCCATGGAAGTATAATGAATATGAAAACAATCCTATTGAGCCTAAAAAAATTAGGACTAAGCATATTTTTAATTGTAATGCATTGGCTGTGGAATCTATGAATATGCTTGACCTTTCTTTTAAATAGAAAAAGTCTTTTGTTGTTTCAAGAATCATTTTTCTACCATAAGTAAGCACATAACCAAAAAGTAAGAATAAGATTAAAAGAGATATGGTTACAAACGGATTGCTATTTAATGTTTCCGGTAACGGCTTCCCAACAAAGCCAGTTGGAATTAGGGAGAGTTGATGAATTGAATCGACGGTTGCCTTTTGTATAGAATCAATTCTATGAATTTTAGTTAATGAATCAGCTACAACTTTGAGGCTGTCAATAAATTGCGGTATGGTATCTTTTATAATTGACATAATGTTAAACTACAGCGAAATTTAAGCCGTTTTGTAGCATTTTAGGTGCATTCTTAAGAGCATCCAATACTTCATTCGGACTATTTACAACTTTCCAAAGATTACCATGTTCTGCCCGCATAAAATTCTCATCTATTGCTTTATTAAGCATCTCAATCAAAGGGTCAAAATAATTATTTACATTAACTATTACAATGGGTTTAGGAAACAGGCTTAATTGTTTCCAAGTAATTACTTCCAAAAGTTCTTCCAAAGTTCCACATCCACCAGGTAAGGCAACTACTGCATCTGCCAACTCTGCCATTTGGGCTTTTCGTTCATGCATTGTTTTTGTTATCATAATGTTTTCAAGACTTTTATGATGCCAATTCTGACTAATCATAAAACTAGGAATAACGCCTGTTATTTCACCTTTCCCCGCAAGTACAGCATCTGCCAAAGCTCCCATTAGGCCAACATGTCCTGCACCATAAATACAATGGATATTTTCATGTGCAAAGATTTCTCCAAGCTCTTTGGCTGCAAGTAAATAAACCGAATTTACCTTTGAGCTAGCTGCACAATAAACGGCAATGGATATCTTTTTTGACATGTTTAGATAAAAAAGAGCTAGCTTTGATTTTAAATTATGCAAAAATACTGTTTTCTTTCCGTATTTTTGGCCTTCAGTTTTACAATTGAAGAGAATTATGAAAGAATCCGCACAGAAAATACTTGTTACCGGAGGCACTGGTATGCTAGGCGCTCATTTGTTGTGGCACCTTTTAAAAGATGGAGCTAAAGTACGCGCAATTAAAAGAGAGAATAGTAGTCTAACACAAATTGAGTTTGTTTTTAAATTTTATGATGATTCCTTAGATAAATATACAAAACAGCTTGAGTGGGTTGAAGGGGATGTGCTTGACTATGACTCTTTAGAAAGAGCCATGGAAAATGTAAAAACAGTTTATCACTGCGCGGCTATTGTTTCTTTTTCGACCAAACCAAGAAGGCTACTAGATATAAATATCAGAGGAACTCAAAATATAGTATATGCAGTAATAAAAAAAGATGTTGGCAAACTATGTTTTGTTAGCTCAATTGGAGCATTGGGTAAAGCCGAAGGTGGACAACTGATTGATGAAGAAACTCCGTGGAATAGTAGTGAAAACCATTCGATATATTCCGAAAGCAAATATTTATCCGAACAAGTTGTGTGGCAGGCCATGAAGAAAGGGTTAAATGCTGTTATTATAAATCCGGGAGTTATCCTTGGTGTTGCTGAAGAAAACAATAACAGTATGAAATTATTCTCTTCTATACAAAGGGGCTTACCTTTTTATACAAAAGGTGGAAGCGGATATGTGAGTGTGCAAGATGTTTGTAAAGCCATGATATTATTGACATCAAAACGGAAAAAAGCTCAAAGTTATGTGTTAGTCAGTGAGAATCTTTCGAATAAAGAAATACTCAGTATAATTGCAAAATCGTTTAACAAACGCCCTCCATTTATAAAAGGGACACGATTTATACTTATGCCAATTGCATTTATTTTGGAATTATTTGGTAAATTATTGAGAACGAAAGCACTTATAGATAGAGGCACCGTTCGAGTGGTACTTGACCAGTCATATTATTCTTCGGAGAAAATAAAAAAGGCACTGGGATTTGAATTTATGCCTATCAAAGATTGTGTGGATGGAGTATCTAATTTTCTGAAGAAAACATAAAAAAGAGACTGTTCCAAAAGGTCTCATATTGAGAATTAAATATATGAAAGAAACCTTTGATTGACCTCGAATAAAAAACAAAAAAAGGGATGTCCGATATTTTCTGGACAGTCCTTAGTTTGTTATTTCAAACAGTTCTTGAATTTCTCCAAAAACAAATCGGCATCCGCTTTACTTAAACATAGCGGAGGCAGTAAACGAATCACATTAGTACCACTTACACCGGTAAAAATTTTGTGTTCAAAAAGAAGTTTAGTACGAATCTCTTTTACCGGAATATTAAACTCTATCCCTATCATTAATCCTAATCCACGCACTTCTTTCAGTTGAGGAATCTTTTTCAATTCAGTGATAAGGTAATTGCCTATTTTTGCAGCGTTGTCAACAAGTTTTTCCGCTGTCATAATTTCCAACACAGCAATTCCAGCAGTACAGGCTAGGTGATTACCACCAAACGTTGTTCCCAGCATGCCATGAGATGCTTTGAATAAAGGACTTATAAGCAGGCCTCCAATTGGAAACCCATTACCCATCCCTTTGGCAGTGGTGATTATATCCGGTTTAATATTTGCATATTGATGGGCAAAGAATTTCCCACTTCGTCCATATCCAGATTGAATTTCATCTAAGATTAGAATAGTTCCTGTCTTCGCACACGCATTGCGTAACTCTTGAAAAAAGTTTGGCTCAGGAACTTTGATGCCGCCAACACCTTGTATTCCTTCAATAATTACGGCACAGAAATCTTTGTTTTGTAAAGCAGTTTTTACCGCTTCAATATCATTGAGAGCAATAAATTCTACATCAATTCCCTCATTGATAGGAGCGACTATTTTAGGATTATCCGTAACTCGTACGGCTGCCGAAGTACGCCCATGAAAAGATTGTTTAAAAGAAAGTACTTTTTTCCTTCCTGTATGGAAGGATGCTAATTTAAGGGCGTTTTCGTTGGATTCTGCTCCGGAATTTGTTAAGAATAGTGAATAATCTTCATAGCCGGATATCTTCCCCAATTTATCGGCCAACTCAATTTGAAGTTTATTCACTACTGAATTTGAATAAAATGATAACATATTTAGTTGTTCAGTTAATTTCTGAACATAATATGGATGGGTATGTCCAATTGAGATAACAGCATGGCCGCCGTATAAATCAAGGTACTCAGTACCTTGGTCGTCATAAGTGCGACATGCATTTCCTTTTACAATATTTATATTAAATAGAGGATATACATCAAAAAGATTCATAATCTAAAGGGCTTTATTTTAGTAAAAATATAAACAAGTGTCTGATTGAATAGTTCTTATCATGGAACTTTAAAGTCAACTCATATTCTATATATTGAATACAAATTTAAATCTATTTTCTTTGTAGAAGGCATAAAACATTGCAAAAATTGATGTATTTTTAAACGCTCATATATTTTGGCAAGGCAAACTTAACTTTATCTCAGTCTGTTTGTCTAATTAGAAGTAAAAAAAGCATGCAAATAAAAGGAGAAAATGAAAGATACAGTAACTATTTATTGTAAGAAAAGAAATATTTATAAAGATTATCCTATTGGAACTACCTTGTTGGAAATTCTTGGTGATATGAATGATTGTGCTGATGGCCAAGTTGTTGCAGCTAGGGTAAATTACAAGACAGAAGATTTAAATTTTGCGGTTTATAAGCCAAAGGATATTGAATTTATTGACATTAAAACTTCTTCGGGAATGCGTGTATATGTACGAACGCTTTCCATTGTACTTGCCAAAGCCATCCATGATTTATTTCCGACTTCTAGGATGAGACTCGAACATCCTCTTTCAAAAGGATACTTTTGCAAAGTAACAAATCTTGGTCATACTATTACAGCGGAAGATATTAACCGAATTAAGAAAAGAATGCAATCTTTAATTGACCAAAATATTCCTATTTTAAGACAAGAAAAACAAGGCGAAGAAGTAATTCGTTTGTTTCGTGAGAAAAACCAAATGGACAAGGTCTTGTTATTAGAGACTTTGAGTCGTCCATATGCAGAGCATTATGAACTGGAAGGTTTTATCGATTATTATAGTGGCGCACTTTTGCCTAGTACCGGTCATTTGAATATATTTGATGTGATCCCATATTTTGATGGGCTATTGCTTCAGACACCTAATCGTAGTAATCCAACTGAATTGGAAGAATTGGTTCCTCAACCCAAGATGTATGAAATTTTCAATGAATTTATCAATTGGAATGGCATTATGGGAATTGATAATGTGGGAGAATTCAACTTGGCTTGTAGAGAGAAAAAGGCATTTGATTTAATAAAAATTGCTGAAGCTTTGCATGAAAAGAAAATAGCAGGTATTGCCGATCGCATTATAAATTCTATAGACAAGCTTCGTTTTATAATGATTTCAGGACCTTCATCTTCCGGTAAAACAACTTTCAGCAAGCGTCTTGCTGTACAGCTTCAGGTTGGAGGGATTAGTCCAATTGTTCTTTCGCTTGACAATTATTTTGTTAATAGAGAGCAAACTCCGCTTGATGAAAATGGAGAATATGATTTTGAATCATTATATGCTTTGGATCTTGATTTTTTCAATTTACAACTGAAGCAACTCTTGAATGGTGAAGAAATAGATGTCCCTTCATTTAATTTTGAATTAGGGAGACGCGAGTTTAAAGGTGAAAAATTGAAACTTAAGCCAAATAACCTCTTGTTAATGGAAGGAATTCATGCCTTAAATCCGAATCTTACTCCAAGCATATCTGAAGAAACAAAATTAAAAGTTTATGTTTCGGCGTTAACAACTATTTCGTTGGACGACCACAATTGGATTCCTACTACTGATAACCGTTTGCTTCGAAGAATTATTCGAGACTACCGTTATCGTGGGTATAGTGCCCAGCAAACTATAGCTCGATGGCCAAGCGTACGTAAGGGTGAAGACAAATGGATTTTTCCGTTTCAGGAAAACTCAGATGTAATGTTTAACTCAGCACTAATTTTTGAATTAGCAGTGTTAAAATACTATGCAGAACCCATCTTAGCAGAAGTGCCTCGAAATAGTGAAGAATACGCAGAAGCACACCGTTTGCTGAAATTTTTAAAATACTTTTTACCAGTACATGATAGGGAAGTACCTCCAACTTCTTTATTAAGAGAGTTCTTGGGAGGAAGCAGTTTCCGTTATTAATTAGGGTAATTACAATAAAAGATGCTTAGTCAAAGTTTACAACAACGATTACAACAAAAATTATCACCACAACAGATTCAAGTGATAAAACTGCTGGAGGTTCCAACACTGGAACTGGAAGAACGTATTCGTCAAGAGATGGAAGAAAATCCCGCATTGGAAGAAGGTCCTGATGATTTGACTACAGAAGAAGGAGATGATGGAGACAATCTTGATGAGGGGAATAACGATGATATTGATTTAGATGAATACATGCACGATGATGATATTCCCGATTATAAATTACAGGCTAATAACAATTCCAAAGATGAACGAAAAGAAGATATTCCGTTTTCTATTGGGCTCACATTTCATGAATATTTGATAGACCAATTAGGGCTTCGTAAATTGTCGGAAAGAGAGCATATGTTGGCAGAGTATATAATTGGAAATATTGATGACGAGGGATATTTGAGGCGTGAAGTAGAAGCAATGGTTGATGATATTGTTTTTCAGGTTGGTATTGAAGTCTCTGATAAAGAGATGTTGGTATTAGTGGAAATTATTCAAGACTTTGAACCAGCAGGTGTTTGTGCTCGTAATTTGCAAGAATGTCTTTCGTTACAAATTGAGAGGAGAGAAAAAACGGAGACATCAAAAGTTGCTTCTAAGATTATACGTACTTTGTTTGAGGAGTTTACTAAAAAACATTACGAGAGGATAATTAAAAAACTAAATATAAGTGAAGATTTATTTAAAAAGGCAGTAGCCGAGATAACAAAACTTAATCCAAAACCAGGAAATGCTTGGGGAAGTTTGTTGGAGCGAAATATGCAGCAGGTCGTGCCTGACTTTATTCTTGAAGTAGATAATGGGCATCCTTATATAATCTTAAACAATAGAAATGTCCCTGAGTTGCGTGTGAGTAACACGTACCAAGAGATGTTTAAGGAATATTCAAGTAACAAACAAAATCGCAATCGAGAAATGAAAGATGCGGTAATGTTTGTAAAACAAAAACTGGACTCCGCCAAATGGTTTATTGATGCCATCAAACAAAGACAAAACACCTTACTAATTACAATGAATGCCATTGTAACTTTTCAAAAGGAATATTTTCTTGAAGGTGATGAAACCTTACTTCGTCCAATGATTTTAAAAGATATTGCAGAAATAACCAGTTTGGATATATCCACTATTTCTAGGGTTAGTAATAGCAAATATGTTCAAACAGATTTTGGAGTTTATCCGGTAAAATATTTTTTCTCGGAATCCATGCAAACCGACACAGGAGAAGAAGTTTCATCCCGTGAAATTAAGAGTATTCTGCAGACATGTATTGAGAGTGAAGATAAACGCAAGCCAATAACTGATGAACAATTAGCGGAAATATTGAAAAGTAAGAGCTATATTATTGCCCGCAGAACAGTTGCCAAGTATCGAGAACAGCTTGATATTCCTGTAGCAAGACTCCGGAAAGAATTTTAAAACAATACCTACCTTTTATGCAAAAAACGGCTTTTTTTCTTTCAAGTATTTTTCAACCACTCCTTTTTCCTACTTATTCAATGATATTATTGTTTCAGGTGGGTAATTTTGCAGTTTTTGATTTTCGATATAAATTATCTGCTGTTTTCTCAATATTTCTTTTAACAGCTATAATACCTTTGATTGTAATAATTATTTTAAAGAAAATGGGGGTTGTTTCTTCCATTCAATTAGCTTCAAGAAATCAACGAACAGTTCCTTACTTATTTACTATTGTCTCATACATACCAGCGATAATTTTCTTGTATCGCATCTATATGCCTTCTTATATTGTGGGTATGATGACTGGAGTAATGGTCTCAACAATTGTCATTATGCTGATTAATTTGAAATGGAAAATCAGTGCTCACCTTTCTGCTATGGGAGGTTTATTTGCAGCTATAATATTGGTTTCGTATCGTTTGGCGATAAATCCTGTGGCACTTCTGACTTTTACTTCTATCTTAGCTGGTATGATTGCAACATCTCGAATAATGCTTAAAGTACATACCCTGATGCAAACTTTTGTTGGATTTCTGATAGGATTTGGTATAATGTTTTCTTTTGGTATAATGTTTTAATTTTCTATATGTTTGATGACAATTTTTATATGAAACAGGCATTGGCAGAAGCTCAAAAAGCTTTTGATATGGATGAGGTTCCGGTTGGAGCTATAATAGTTTGTCAGAATAAAATAATTGCACGAGCACACAATCTGACTGAAAAACTTATTGATGTAACCGCTCACGCAGAAATGCAAGCTATAACTATTGCAGCAAATATGTTGGGGAGTAAATATCTCCCCGATTGCACACTCTATGTTACCGTAGAACCTTGTACTATGTGCGCTGGAGCTCTTGGCTGGTCACAAATTGGAAAAGTAGTATATGGTGCTAGTGATGAGAAAAGAGGATTTCAAAGGTTTGCACCCAAATCTCTGCATCCTAAAACGGGCGTAGTTTCTGGTATATTGGAAGAGGAGTGTGGCGCATTAATGTCTTACTTTTTTCAGAGGAAAAGATAAATTTTTAAAATAAAAAATGCCTTACAAATTGTAAGGCATTTATTTTTTTATCGCAAGTTACAGACTTATGCTTTCTTTACATTAACAGCATTTAATCCTTTTCTTCCTTCTTCAAGTTCAAATGTAACTTCATCATTTTCTTTGATCTGATCAACAAGACCATTTACATGTACGAAGTATTCTTTTTCTGATTCTTGATCTTTAATAAACCCAAAACCTTTTGAGTTATTAAAGAATTTGACAATTCCTTTGTTCATTAATTTGTGTATTAAAATTTCTGTAAAGATACAAACAAAAACTTGATTTCCAAGTTCTTTTGGAATTATTTATAATTTCTTGAACTTATAAGTCGTTATATCTGCTGATTTATAGTGGACACAACGATTATTTAAAATTTATTTAATAACTGAAAAACATAATACATGTTGAAGCCTTTTTATTTTATTGATTTAAATCAATATCCCAATTGCAGAGTTTTTGTTACAAAAAGGCCATTTTTAAGCATAAATATCTCTAGGATTAGGTTCTTTACATAAAAAAAGAGGTTATTACTTGATTCCAATCAATTGTTTTTTGTCTATTTTTTCCTCAAATTTGTGTGTCTCTTAATGATGGTAAATTCTTATTAAGTGATTTTTGGTTGGGATGAAAAAAAGGTCATTTAGTGGAAACTAAATGACCTTTTTCTTTTGGATAGGGTATTAATTAAAAGATATTGATTGGGTTTTTGCCGTTTTACGGTAGGTAATTTTCTTTATATTTGTTAAGCTCAAGCAAAAGTTTTGCTGAATAGCTCTTTTCCTTAATTATTTCAAAGAAATTAAGCAATGAAAAAGTAATCTTTTTGAATTGTGTGTCGCTTTTAACAACATAATCAGAAGCTCCATGCTGAAAAGATTTTATTGCAATATCAACATCATCATCTGCTGTTAGCATAACAACAAAGGTTTCATTATTTTCTTCTTTTATCCAGTCTAAAACTTTAATTCCATCTGCAGCATCCGGATTCTTCCCATTAAGGTGATAATCAAGAATTACTATTTGAGGATTCTCTTCATTAAATTTTTGCATACACGTTTCTCCAGTTTCAAATAAATGAATTTGAATGGGCATGTTCTCGAATGCGTTCTCTAAATCAGCTTTTAGAGCTAGAGCGAAGACTTTATTGTCTTCTACAATAAAAATATTGATTTTATTTTTGTCATTCATAATGTTGAGTTTTTTAGTGTTAATGTTTAAAAATAATTGAGTTTTTCTCTTTCTATTTCTTCAATTGCTTGCTCGCAAATTAAATTAAGTTTCTGATACAGTTCTTTTATTTTTTCAATATTATCGGCCGTTGCTCCCAAAGTTTCCATTTCTTGCAAAATGGGTGTTAACATAGAAATTCCCATTATGGAAACAGAAGATTTCATTGAATGAGCGTATCTCTTTATAGTTCCATAATCTGTTTTTGTGATAGCATCATTAATATAAACAAGTTCTTCGGAAACTTGTTTAAGAAAAGCATCGATTATTTCTCTTATTAAATGTTTTTTTCCTCTAGTTATTTCAATTAGATAACTTAGATTGCTCACATTTACAATATATTCTTCTGATTCGCGGTTAATCATATTGTATTAGGAATTATGAGTTAATTGATATATTTTTTTAAAAAGAAGAACCGGATTTTTTAGATGAATTGATCTTTCTAGCTCCATTTTTGTTTTCAACAATTAATTATTTTATATTCAACCTTAAGTTTTAATGCAGATAACCCAATTATTAGAAAAAAAGGGACATAGCTCAAATGCATTCCAAATGGTGATGAAATGATTAGAATGTCTCTGTCATAAAAATCGGCAGAAAACCAAAAAAGAGCTACAAATACGGCATTTATTCTTATATCGTTTTTTTGTATTTTATACAACGCAACTAATGGAATCGGCATTAGAAAGAATATCGAGAAAGATATCTCTGCCCCAGTAATGTAATCTAATAGTCCTATAATCAGAACAACAATGCAAAAAAGGAGAGTTATGATAAATCTGTTTTTTATTTTTCCAATTGTTATCATACATATTATTCTTTAATATGATTTTATGCGATTCCATTTTGCTTTTTCATGTATACATCTTGACAACTTTTCTTTTGTTAAGAAATTATTTGGTTTGAATAAGAAAAGGTCATTTAGTTTAAACTAAATGACCTTTTCTTATTTTTTATTCTTTTTTTGAGTGTTGTAATATATCTTCATTTGATTCCCTAGAATCTTGGTAAAGCCTTTCACATCGTCTGCTGTCCAAGCTTTGTTTACTTCGCCATACTCTCCAAAGTCAGTTTTCATTAAATCGAATGGACTTTCTACACCAACTAAAGTATAGCTATATGGTCGAAGGTTTATTATCACTGTTCCTGTCACATTTCCTTGTGAGTTTTGAAGAAATGCTTCTATATCTCGCATTACAGGTTCGAGATATTGTGCTTCATGAAGAAACATACCGTACCAAGTACCAAGTTGATCTTTCCAATATTGTTGCCATTTGGTGAGGGTATGTTTTTCAAGCATTTTGTGTGCATTTATAATCAACAACGAACCGGCTGCTTCAAATCCAACACGCCCTTTAATACCGATGATGGTATCGCCGATGTGCATATCTCTACCAATTCCGTATTGCGAACCAATAGATTCAACTGCATTAATTGCTGCAATTTTATCTGTATATTTCTTTCCATTAACTCCAACTATTTCTCCCAGTTCAAATTCAATGGTAAGTTTCTCTTCTCCATGTTTTGTTACTTGACTAGGATAAGCAGATTCCGGTAGTGTTTGTTCTGATTTAAGTGTTTCTTTACCTCCGATAGAAGTACCCCATAATCCTTTGTTGATGGAATATTCCATTTTTGTAAAGTCAGCAACATATCCCTGTTCTTTCAAATAGTTGATTTCATATTCGCGCGTCAATACCATATCGCGTGTAGGAGTAAGTATTTTGATGTTTGGAGCAAGGATCTCAAAAGTTAAGTCAAAACGCACTTGGTCGTTTCCGGCACCAGTAGAACCATGAGCAACATAATTAGCACTAATTTTCTTAGCTTGTTCTATAATTGCGATAGCTTGGAATATACGCTCCGAACTTACAGAAATAGGGTAAGTTCCATTGCGAAGCACATTTCCAAATACCATGTATTTAATGCTTTTTTCGTAGTAATCTTTTGTAACGTCAAGTGATACATGTGATTTGGCTCCTAAGCGATATGCTCTTTCTTCAATGCTTTTAAGCTCATCCACACTAAATCCACCTGTGTTCGCTACCGCAGTATGTACTTCGTATCCTTTCTCTTTAGCCAAATACATGGCACAAAAAGAGGTGTCTAACCCTCCACTAAATGCCAATAAAACTTTTTCTTTCATGCGTATATTATTTATTTTTTACTATCTTTAAAAGGAGCTATCGGCAAACTTATTATTTTTTTGAAAACTTCTTTCCAAGTATTTTTCTTTGATTTCTTTTCTTCAGTTTCAGGATCATATAACATACCGGTGCATAGACACATTTTATAGTTATTTCTCTGTAAAATATCGAAATTACAACAAGCTTCGCAACCTTTCCAAAAGGCTTGATCATCAGTTAGTTCAGAGAAAGTAACCGGTTTATAGCCTAACTCTGAGTTAATCTTCATAACTGCTAAGCCGGTAGTTAAGCCAAATATTTTAGCATCAGGATAACGAGTTCTTGATAATTCGAAAGCTTTATTCTTAATAGATTTAGCTAAACCGTGTCCGCGAAATTTCTCCACTACGATTAAACCTGAGTTTGCCACAAACTTTTTGTCACTCCAAGTTTCAATGTAGCAAAACCCACCAAACTCATCATTTACGAAGGCAATAATGGCTTTTCCCTCTTCCATCTTTTTAAGAATATATTCGGGAGAACGTCTAGCAATTCCTGTTCCACGAGCTTTTGCCGCTGTTTCAATGGTTTCTAAAATTGTGTCAACATAAGGAATGTGACTAGCATCCGCTACTACAATATTTATTTTATCTTTTTCCATGTAATCTAATTCTTTCTAAAAATTAAGCTCTTATCCCGGGAATGATAGATGTAAGCATATCAATAACAGTTTCTTTTGATACTCCTTCTCTAATTATAAGTAAGATGGTGTCGTCGCCCGCAATTGAACCAAGAAATTGAGATAAAGCTTTTGCATCAATATCAGAGGCAATTCCACCAGCATATCCAGGGCGAGTTTTAATTACTGCCATGTTTCCGGAGAAGTCAATTGATAGAAATCCTTTTTCGGCAAAGGATCTATCAGCATCTTTCTGTGTTTGGAATACCTGTAACGAACTCCGTAAATCTAATGGCAATGTGTATGAATATTCGCCTTTTTCAGTGGGTTGTTTAGCTACTTTCATCAGTTTTAAGTCTCTTGACAGCGTAGCTTGAGTTAGAGAAAACCCCTTTACTAAAAGCAATTGTAATAAATCGTCTTGATTTCGAATAGTAGAAGTGTTGATGATTTCACTAATTGCGTGATGTCTAATTTTCTTGTTTTTCATTTAAAATGAAATTTAAATACAGGTTTTAAAACCTAAATCTGAATAAATATTCATATTCATTATGCAAAAATATACATTTATTGCATAATGAATGGTGTATTCTGGAAAAAAATCCAAACAAATAACATTTTTATGCGTTTTTAAGGATTGATTCTCAAAAACTGGACAATGATAATATAATAGAAAAGACTTAGTGAATGCCAAGGGTTTTCTTATTAAGCTATTTTAGAACAGAACCAACCAACAACTTGAAATCACTCGTTTGAAAAGGCCACGGATTAATAGTATTAAAATTATTAAAAGTCAGAATCCGTTCTTCATGTAGAGCTATACCAGGAGTCTTAATTGTTTCTTTAATTAATTCTTCGTCAATCATCAATGCCCATTCATTTAATATGATATCTGATTTATTAAAAAGGTTCCCTAAAGTACAATAAATTGTAATAGTAAGATTCAACTGAAGGTAGAAATTGGCAGATTTAGACGTCTATTTTTGCCTTTGTCAGATGAATTATTTGACGGAAAATATTTTTGTTAAATCTTTAATTGGAGGATTCCACCCACCCAACACAAAGGGAGGATTACTATAATTGGCAATGGTTGTTGCATCTTTCTCCATGTTTAATTGTTTGGACGCCGGATGTCGTAGGCTTGCATCAATGAGTTTTCCATCACTTAAGTTGGTACTGTTGTATTCCCAGTAATGAATATTTGTTGTTTCACCGTCAATTTCTCCCCAACCTTCAGAACTAATGCCGCCTAAACGACAATTAATCAACACCGCTTCGCTGTAAGGATAGGTTTTACCTCTGTTGATTGGTTCGCGTGCAATTTCGGTAAGTTCTTTACCAGTGCCTTGAAAAGTACAGCTCAAAAACACATTGCCGTGATTATCTTGTGAGTTTCGTATCCACATAAAAGCTCCTCTGGAATGGAACTCACAGCTATCAAAAAATGCTGCTCCTCGACCTAGAATCATGTCACCGTTTCCTTCAATTTTGCTGTCTTTAATATATGCCGAGCCGTTTACTTGCAAGGCATCGCCCCAACCTTTTATATTCACCTTGTACAGCATATTGTGTTCGCCTGTTAGCAACAATCCTTCGGCTTGACCTTTGGCAGTGGTCATTAATGTTAAGTTGCAAAATGTAATATTGTTGCAATTATCGGCGGCAACAGCTGCTCTGCGTGAAGGGAAAGTGCCCCGAAGCTCGTTAGTGCCAATATTGGCCGGATGCGGATTGAAAACTTCGTTGTTTTGATAACAGACGATGGTTTTTTCACGGTCTTCACCCACAAAGGTGATATTCGATTTTTTGCGGAAATAGACAATCTCTTCGTAAATTCCTTTTTTGATAAAAATAGTAATGGGTTGTTGGTTGTTTTCGGGAATGAAATCAAGAGCGCCTTGTACCGTGTTGAAATCGCCCGATCCGTTAGCATTTACCACCAACTTGGTTTGTCCATTTGCTGGAGCTGTTTTTTTAGTGGAGAATGTCCAAGAGGAAGAACCTCTGATTCCTTTAAACGAATCACTAGGTAGACTAAATACTTTGGAATCAATGGTTACGAAATAGTTTTTATTGTAATCTAACAGATTGTTGTGCGGATAGATAGTAGCCACATTCCTATGAATAATGACTGGGTAAAAATGAAAAGCATCCGTAAACCCACCTATAATGGTGAGTTGATATTTATTGGAAGTTGGTAGAGCCACACCGGATGGAGTCCCCGGTTTGGTGTTGGCATTAGTAAAATGTCCCGAAATATACTCATAAGGCTTTGGTGTATAGCCCACTTTGGTGGTATCTCTTACGGTTGGACCGACAGGGATGCTCAAATCCAAACTATCCACTAACTTGTTATTGGAGGCATCATAAATACGAACCTTACCCGATTGGCCTAATATTGGTGTCTCAGAAAAAGTTAGAACCAAATGGGTATCCGGATTTACATTGGTGGCATTATTTTGTGGAAATTGTATCAAGTTGGCTTTGTCTTGTTGTGCTTGGCATAGAAGCATATTTGCAAAAACAAAGGAAATGAGAACTGAGATTTTGAGTTTCATAAGAAATATTTTTATTTTGTCCAAATCGTTTTGAGATATGTCACATTGGGGAAGATTTTCCAATAATCTTGGCATCCTTGGTTATCCCCTAAATGACCTAATAGGGTTGTTTTGTTTATCCCTCATTAATTTCAATAAGCACAATTTCGTATCCTTTCGTCACTTCTTTGGCTGCAAATATAACACCGATCATCACCGATAGCATACCTGCTAAAAAGAATTCAGCAGCTAATCCGGTAATAAAATTGTTGGTAATTAAATAATGCAAGCCAATAAAAAGCGATGAGCAAATAAAAAATACAATAGCAACAGAATAGGAAAAAACCGCATTGCGTACAATTCTAATCCGTGAACTGATTTTCTCAATTTGCATCTTAATACTTCTCAAACGCAGTTCTTCGTCTTCATTCAAATTCCCCTTTTTTGGAGACATTGTTAGTTTCCGTTTTTCTTCTTCCAAAAGGCGGAGTCGATTCACAATAAGCGAATATTTATTGTTCATACCCAATAACAATAAACCACAAGCCGAAATCATAATTCCGGGAGCAAGCATTGCTTGAATAATATTTACAATGGTGATTTCCATATTGTTTCTTCGTTTAATTTTCTTTCTTCAAAAATATACCTTTTTCTTTACAAATCTACAACATGTCTGCTTAAATCTTAGATAATCCATTTACATGCAAACAAAAAAACGCAAGCCCTAAAGCTTGCGTTTCTCATTTTTCCAAAACCAAAAATTCCTCTTAATGAAGAATCAATCTTAAAGAATTAATTCAGAACAATTGATTTTGGATTCCTCCAACCAATGCCTAATGCATTAATCAGAGGATCCAAAATCAAAGCTCTTTGAAAAAAGGGTGTTAACCAAAAAAAAACACTTATTTATATCCGTCCTCGGGGGAGAATCCGATTCAGGCACTAAAAAAGTCACGGTGAATTTTGATAGAGGGCAGGAAATGCCAATATCATACGATGATGCTTTTGTAAGCACATCACTATTCATGAAGCCAGTAGATGGATTTGCCACTAATTACAACCATATTCATTAATAAAAATGATATAGAGGGAACTTGAATTATATGCCTGTCGTTGTTCTTTTTAGTTAGAACAGGATTAGCATAGAGGCTTCAAAAATAAATTAGGAGATTTTAGGCGGTTGCCAAATGGAAGTAGAAAATTGTGAAATAAAAAGAACATCTTTCATAACCGGGGTTTGAAGGAAAAGTTCTGTAACAGGAACAAAATGAAAATAATGTGTATTAGGACACAAAGCAAGAGAATCAATATTAACATTGAAATCTGAATCAGCGCTGTCCATTCCTGCCGATACAGGAGTTTCATATAAATCAGAGTTATATGCAGAATAAACCTTTAACCCAAAGCAAGAAAGCAAGGTTAAAATAAAGATTACTCTTATCAATATGTTTTTACTCTTTTTCATTTGAATACAAAACTAACATTAACTTCTATTTTATTAGAATACAAGTCATTAATAAATCTTAATTAAATATTTAGTCTGAGGTAAATGTAGTTTATAAGCCTGCTAGAGGCATTTCTAGCATGCTATTTATTTTTCAAGAAGTTCTAATTTTAGGTTCTCACCATCCCACACGGCATAAGAAAAAATAGAAAGCCAATCGCCGATTATCATCATGCGGCTATTGTTGGCAAGTTGTAGGTCGAGAAGTATGTGACGGTGTCCGAAAATGAAATAATCAACCTTGTGGGCTTCACTATACTGTTTGGCGAAGCGTACCAATATTTCATTTTCTTCTCCTTGGTAGCTATAATCTCTGACGATATCTTTCTTTCGGTTACCTTTCGACCATTGATTGCCAAAAGCCAAGCCCAAACGAGGAGGAAAATAAGTAAACATTTTTTGCAGGGTGCGATTGTGAAATATCCAGCGGATAAACTTGAACCCCTTGCTATTATCATGAAGACCGTCGCCATGAGCTAGAAAGAATGTTTTTCCGTTTAACTCGATAGTTGTTGGTTCCCGATGAACGATAAGACCAACTTCTTGTTCCAAATAACCAAAAGTCCAAATATCATGATTCCCAATAAAGAAATGTATTTTGATGCCCAAGTCAACCATTTCAGCCAGTTTCCCTAAGAAGCGGACATGACCTTTAGGTACCACCGCTTTGTATTCATACCAAAAGTCGAACATATCACCCAAGAGATATATCTCTTCAGCATCCGCTTTGATTGAATCCAAAAAATTGACAAGTTTTAGTTCGTGTTCACGGTTATTCTCCACCACAAGCGAGCCCAAATGAGCATCAGATATAAAATATGTTTTCTTCATTTTTTTATAAAAATCCTAATTCCAATTGGGCCTCTTCGCTCATCATATCTTTGTTCCAGGCTGGATCAAACACAAGGTTGATTTTTACTTCAGTAATTCCTTCCACACTTTCCACCTTATACGTTACATCATCAACAATGAAGTCTGCCGCCGGACAGTTGGGTGCTGTAAGCGTCATATCAATAACGGCAATAGTATCATCAACAACTTCAATTTTGTAAATCAAACCTAAGTCATATACATTTACAGGTATCTCAGGGTCATATACTGTTTTCAGCATTTTGACTATCTTCTCTTCTTTTTCTAAAAAATCGCTCATACTTTTTATTTCAAATTTTATTTACTTTTCTTCCGACAAGTTAACTAAAGCATCCAATTCCTCGCATGCTCCCAGTCTGCCATTTACTAAAATTACCGCTTCCACTTTGGCTTTAACAGAGATTTTTTCATCCGGCAAGCGGTAAATATCTTGATGGAAAATATATCGAATTCCTTCTTTCTTAACATGCAAACGACATACGCATTCTTCTCCCGGTCGAAGAGGACTTTTAAATTCCATATTTAATCGAGCCACCACCGCGTCGATTCCTCGTTCGTGCAGTTCGACAAAACTCATATTGCGGGATTCCAAAAATTCGTGACGCGCATGTTCCAAATAATTTTGATACACGGAATTGTTTAGAATGCCTTGTAAGTCGCATTCGTAATCGCGCACTTTAATTTTTAATTCGAATATATATTTTTCCATAGTTAGGACAAATTTAATTTATTTTTTTCGAATAAGAGTTAGCCCATCTCTTAAAGGAATTATCACTGTCTCTACGCGCTCGTCTTTTGCTACAAAGTCGTTGAAAGCCATCACACCAATGGTTTGCTTGTCGTTCGGGTCAACCTGCTCTATCACTTTCCCATCCCATAGCGTGTTATCGGCAAGGATATAACCTCCTTTTCGTACTTTATCAAATATGGCATTGTAATAATCCAAATATTCTCTTTTATCTGCATCAATAAACACTAGGTCGAAGGTTTCGTTGAGGCTTTTTATCATTTCCAAAGCATCGCCAATATGCTGTTTTATTTTCTTTCCGTATGGAGATTGAGCAAAATAGCTCTGTGCGAACTCTTCCAGTTCGTCATTCACTTCTACTGTATGTACAATCCCGTTGTCCGGCATTCCTTCGGCTAAACAAAGTGCCGAGTATCCGGTAAAGGTGCCCAATTCCAATACGCATGTTGGTTGTACCATTGTACAAATCATTTTCAGAATCCGCCCTTGAACATGACCGGAGAGCATACGGGGATTAATAATTTGCACATGCGTTTCGCGGTTGAGCTGTTTAAGTAATTCCGGCTCTTCACTGCTGTGTTGTTCTATATAATTATCTAGGTTTAAAATCATCTGCTATAAATAAATCAAAGAAGTTAAACTTTTTTCTTCAAAGATTTCATTCGCAATATCTTGTAACTTTTTGGGAGTAATTTCATCTAAGCGTTTTTTTATTTCTTCTATGCTTTCAATACGATTGAAGTGCATAAAACTTTTACCCATACTCAATGCTAAATTTTCCTTGTTTTGCGAAGAAATGGTGACTTGTCCTATCAACTGTTTCTTGTATTTTGCAAAACGAATATCACTTATTTTTTCTTCACGCAACTTGCGTAATTCTTTATTTACCAAACGGAGACATTGTTCTTTATTTTTTGGATCGGACCCCAAATAAATTGTCAGAATGCCGGTGTCGGAGAATGCAGTAAAGCCTGATTCTACGCTATATACCAACCCGTTGCGTTCGCGTAACGATAGATTAAGCAAACTATTCATGCCGGGCCCGCCTACAATATTATTAAGCATATAAAGTCCTAATCTATCAGGATGATGTAGTGAATAAGCTCTGTTGCCAAGCATTACATGTATTTGATGTGTATCTTTTTGCGAGGTGATATGTTTTGGAATATATGCACTTGGTATGATGCGTTTAGTTGGTCGAAGTGAAGCCGGATAACAAGCTAAATACTTCTCAGCCCAGCGCACTATCTTTTTGAAATTAATATTGCCGAGAGAAAAAAACACCATCTCGTCCGAGTGATAGTTTTTGGCAATAAAGCGATCTGCATCCTCTTTGTTGTAATTTTTTAATAAGTTGGGCTCGCCTAAGATATTCCTTCCGATGGGGCAATTAGCAAAAACAAGTTCTTCAAATTCATCGTAAATCAATTCCGAAGGATTGTCTTTGTATGATTGAATCTCGTCTAAAATAATATCAATTTCTTTTTCAATCTCATTTTTTGGGAAGGTGGCATTAAATACGATATCAGCCGTAAGCTCCATGGCTCGCTCAAAATCTTCCGTAAGCACCGTAGTATAAACAAAGGTTTCTTCTTTGCTAGTGTAGGCATTTAATTCGCCCCCAACATTCTCCAAGCTATTTAGAATATGCCATGCTTTACGCTTTTTAGTCCCTTTAAAAAGCATATGCTCAATAAAGTGAGCCATACCTTGTTCATTTTCGGCTTCGTCGCGTGAACCTGTATTGATAGCCATGCCACAATAAGCTACTGGAGAATCATCAGGTTTATGTACTAGGCGGATGCCGTTTGGCAAAAGGTGTGATTCGTAAAGCATAGGTAGATATTAAATTGAATGCAAAGATACTGATTAGAATACAAATTGCACAAATAACACAAATCAACACAAATATTATTAATTTTGCACTTCAACTGCGCTCGGTGATCAAATGTGAAACCTAGAATTAAATTATGAGAATAGATATTATCACTGTGTTACCTGAATTGCTTGAAGGACCATTTTCACATTCTATTGTGAAACGGGCACAGGATAAAGGGTTAGCAGAAATTCATATTCATCACCTTCGAGATTATACTAATGATAAACACAATCGCGTGGACGATTATGCTTTTGGTGGTGGTGCTGGTATGGTCATCCAAGTTGAACCGATTGACAAAGTGATTTCGAAGCTGAAAAGTGAGCGCGATTATGATGAAATTATTTATACTTCGCCTGATGGAGAAAAGTTTGACCAAAAGATGGCTAATAAGCTGTCACTAACGAAGAACTTGATAATTCTTTGTGGTCATTATAAAGGTGTAGACCACCGTGTACGTGAGCATTTGATTACCAAAGAAATTTCTATTGGTGATTTTGTACTTACAGGAGGTGAATTAGTGGCTGCAATGATTTCAGATGCAATCATACGAGTGTTGCCTGGTGCGATTGGTGATGAGCAATCCGCTTTGTCCGACTCGTTTCAGGATAATTTGTTAGCCCCACCGGTATATACCCGTCCGTCAGAATACAAAGGATGGAAAGTACCGGATATTTTGCTTTCCGGTCATAAACGCAAAATACACGAATGGCAAATGGATCAATCTTTGGAGAGGACAAAAAGGTTGAGACCGGATTTATTGAAATAAAATAGATTTTAGAATAAAGAGCCAAGAATCAAGATTTGCTTGTAACTTAATTGCTCATAACTTGTAACTAGAAAATGATAAAAGTAGGAATAATAGGAGGTGCAGGCTATACTGCCGGTGAATTAATCCGCATTTTGATTAACCACCCAAATGTTGAAATTAAATTTGTAAATAGCAGCAGCAATGCAGGAAATAAAATTACTTCTGTGCATGGTGGTTTGATTGGTGAAACTGACTTGTCGTTTACTGACCAAAGTCCTCTTGGCGAAATTGATGTGTTGTTTTTCTGTACTGCGCATGGTGATACCAAGAAATTTATGGATACTAATACAATCCCAAAAGGTTTAAAAATTATCGATCTTTCTACTGATTACCGTAAGGAATCAGCGGAACATGGTTTTGTATATGGCTTACCAGAATTGAATAAAAGCCGCATTCAAGCAGCTGAGCGTGTCGCTAATCCGGGTTGTTTTGCTACAGCGATTCAATTAGCGTTATTACCTTTAGCAAAAGCAGGATTACTCAAAAATGAAGTACATGTAAATGCCATAACCGGTTCAACTGGAGCGGGGCAGAGTCCTACAGATACTTCACATTTTAGTTGGCGTAATGATAATGTGTCAGTTTATAAGGTTTTTGACCACCAACATTTGGCAGAAATAACACAGTCCGTAAAACAATTGCAAGGTGATTTCAAAACGGCCATCAATTTTATTCCTGTGCGTGGAAATTTCTCTCGGGGTATTTTTGCCACAATATATACCGAATGTCCTTTATCATTGGATGAGGCTAAGAAACTGTATTCAGACTTTTATTCTGATGCGGCATTTACTTTTATTGCCGATAAAAACATTGACTTAAAACAAGTAGTGAACACCAACAAAGCGTTGCTTCATTTAGAAAAACACGGAAACAAACTCTTTATTGTTTCTGTGATTGATAATCTACTAAAAGGTGCATCCGGCCAAGCCGTTCAAAATATGAATTTGCTATTTGGATTAAATGAAAAAACAGGATTAAATTTGAAACCGATTGGATTCTAATTTTATAAAAGAAGAGCAAGGAGTTAAAAAATAAAGGTTATTATTGCAATATTTCAGAGTAAAGTATTAAAAAATTAACTATAAATTGGATATTTTAGAAGTGTAAATATTCGAATTAGTCCTGTTTAAAGTGTTTTTAGATTCAAAGCTAGTTTTATGCTATAAAACATAAAATTAACACTAATTAACCGAATTAATATGTTCTATAACATAAAAAGATATATCTTTGTACTGTGTTTTTCATAGTATTAGATTTAAGGTTAATAAAGCGGATAGCCAAGCGTGGTGATTCCGCTTTATTTTTTCCAGTCGTAACTAAGTTCTTAGTTTATATATGTTTCCAGGCAAGCATTTTACTACGCCACTAAATTCCATTTCGAGTAACATAGACGATGTTTTACTTACAGGCAAGCCCATATTGATGGCTATTTGGTTAATAGTCATACTTTCTTCTTTGCGAAGCAAGGAAACAAGGATTTGTTGAATATCGGTGAGGTCGAGAAAAAGGCTCGGTTGGATAGGTGCTTTGTTGTTTGTAACAGATTCCCAGCACATCGAGTTTATTAAATCGGAGGCCGATTCTATCAAACCCGCTTTGTTATTTTTAATCAAGGCATTGCATCCTGCAGAATACAAATCACCAACTCTTCCCGGAAAAGCAAATACATCTCTATTATAGGATTGTCCCATATCTGCCGTAATTAAAGAACCTCCCTTTTCCGCAGATTCTATCACCACAATGGCATCACACATGCCAGCAATAAGTCGGTTACGTTGTACGAAATTTTGTCTATCAGGGTTCGTCTCTGATAGGTATTCGGTTACAAGTCCTCCTTTTTCAAGCATCTTTACAGCGGTAGAACGATGTGTAGCAGGATAAATTCTATCCAATCCATGACCAATGGCTCCGATAGTAGGTAAACCGGAATCTAATGCTGCTTTATGTGAACAAATATCAACCCCGTAGGCCAATCCGCTTACGATAGTTACATCGGGGACCATTACTGCAAGGTCTTGAATCATTTTTTTGCAAACTTCCTTACCATATTCTGATGCTTCACGCGTACCTACAACACCAACAAATCGTGTAGAATTAAAATCGATATTTCCTTTTGCATAGAGCATTACCGGAGAGTCAATGCATTCTTTCAGTCGATAAGGATAAGCCTTGTCGGTATAAAACAAAGCTTGAATATTGTTTTTTTCGATAAAGTTTATTTCTTTATCAGCACGAGCTAGCACTTGTTGATCAGTGATTTGTTTAGATAGAACAGGGCCAATATCCGGGATTTTAGCCAAATTGGCTTGCGATTCGTTAAAAACCGCTTCCACATCACCCAAGTAAGCAATTAAGTTTTTTGCCAACACTGGTCCAATCCCTTTTATGAGAGATATACCTATTTTGTATCGAAGATTATTCATTTAATGAATGCTACAACTTAAACCATTTAAACATCAATTCGAGTATAATGTAATTGAACAAGTCCTTTCTCAAATTGCTTTGTATCGATTAATCTCAATTTTAACTCGGGTCTACCATCCTTAAATAAGGAAACTCCATCACCAAGCATAATTGGAATGATAGAAATAATTATTTCATCAATCAGATTGTCCTTGAACAGTTCGTTAACTATTTCGGCACCTCCATCACAATAAATGTTTTTACCTTTTTTGCGTTTCAGGGTCAAAATTAATTCCTTCAAACTACCTGAATAATAGGTAAAATTGCCAATAGAAGGTTTTACAGTTCTTGTAATTATATACACATCTTTATCTGAATGAGGATATTCAAACCCCATGGAAATGACTTTATCATAAGATCTTCTGCCAATAATAACAGTATCAATAGTTTTTGTAAAATTGGCATATCCGTAATCTTCTCCTTTCTTTTCAACCATTGATAGAAAGTTTAGGTCATCATTGGAATCTGCAATGTAACCATCCAAACTCATCGATATATAAAGAATCAGTTTCCTATCCAAGGTCATAGTAATTTAGTTTTTCTTAGCAATATTGGGGTAAGAAAAAAAGCTAAGATAGAACCAACGGCATCTGCAAAGAAGTCAAGCCAAGAGGCTGTACGAGGAGCGAAAAAAGCACCTTGAAGTATTTCAATTATTCCACCATAAACAATAGGGAAAGCAAGAATAATAAGGAGTAAAAAGAATCTGTTTATTTGTATTTGGGCTCGAAAAATATCAAAATAAATAACTGACGAAAGTGTAAAATACATAATTATATGGACTAATTTATCTTCTTGTGGAAATATTAAGCTGCAAGGTATTTTCGGAATACGCATGGTTGATACATAAAAGATAAGACAAAAAATGAAGATGGACTTCCAGTAGAGTTTGATGAATTTTAATAACATTTTCTAATAAGATTATAATTAATAATATTACAATTTTTCCCCAAAAGCCAAATCTCCTGCATCGCCTAAACCGGGTACAATATAGGCATGTTCGTTTAATTCAGGGTCGATGGCGGCAATCCAAATAGTTGTGTTTGCAGGGAAAAACTTCTTGACATATTTAATTCCCTCTTTGCTGGCAATTACCGATACTATATGTATTTGCGCCGGAGTTCCTCTTTGTAAAAGGGCTTTGTAAGTTAGCTCCATCGAACCGCCACTTGCTAACATGGGGTCGGCAATGATAAGGGTTTTACCTTCGATGGAAGGAGATGCGATATAATCTATTAATACATCAAACTTGAGTGCATCTTTATATTTGCGGTAAGCCGATACAAAGGCATTTTCTGCTTTATCAAAATAATTTAGCAATCCTTGATGAAAAGGTAATCCGGCACGAAAAACAGTAGCAATCACAATTTTATCTTGAATAACATTTGTTGGAGCTGCACCAAGTGGTGTTTTTACAATTTCTTCTTTGTATGTCAAGGATTTACTAATCTCGTATGCCATTATTTCACCTATCCGTTCCATATTCCGGCGAAAACGCATGGAATCTTTTTGGATTTCCACATCTCGGATTTCTTTCAAAAAAGTATTTAGTACCGAGTTGTTATCAGATAGGTTGTATATCTTCATCTTTTTATTGAAGAATTATTTGTGCTTATCTCGAATTTCTACACGGCGTATTTTCCCACTAATTGTTTTTGGTAGTTCGGATACAAATTCAATAATGCGAGGATATTTATAAGGTGCAGTGACGGTTTTTACATGGTCTTGAATTTCTTTTATCAAATTGTCTCCGGCTTTTTCTTTATAGTCGTTTGACAACACGATAGTTGCCTTTACAATTTGTCCGCGCACTTCATCAGGTACTCCGGTGATGGCACATTCTACCACAGCAGGATGCGTCATTAATGCACTTTCCACTTCAAATGGGCCGATTCGATAACCGGAACTTTTAATGACATCATCGTTTCTTCCAACGAACCAGAAATAGCCGTCTTCATCTCGCCAAGCTACATCGCCGGTGTAATATACATTATCATGGTAGACCGAATTAGTTAATTCTTCATCACGATAATAACCCAAGAATAATCCAACAGGTTTTCCATTATTTGTGCGCACGATTATTTCTCCATGTTCTCCTTCTTCTGCCGAGCGTCCGTCAGGAGTAAGTAGATCCACATCGTATTGTGGATTAGGCAAGCCCATAGAACCGGGTTTTGGTTCAACCCAAGGTGTGGTTAAAACCGTAAGTGTAGTTTCTGTTTGTCCAAATCCTTCGCGTAATTTGATGCCTGTCAGCTCATAAAATTGATTGTAGACAGATGGATTTAATGCTTCGCCGGCAATAGTACAATATTTCAATGAGGAAAGGTCATAATGAGTTAAATCTTCACGAATCATGAAACGGAAGATAGTGGGTGGAGCACAGAAGGAAGTAATTTTATATTTCTCAATCACTTTGAGCATGTCTGCCGGTGTAAATTTTTCGTGATCGTAAACAAAAACGGCTGCTCCGGCAATCCACTGTCCGTAAAGCTTTCCCCAAACAGCTTTTCCCCAACCTGTATCAGCTACAGTTAGGTGTAAACTATCTTTATGTAAATTATGCCAATAACTTGCCGTAATGATATGTCCCAACGGATAGGTAAAATCGTGAATCACCATTTTAGGATTTCCGGTCGTGCCCGAGGTAAAGTAAAGTAGTGAAATATCTTTGTTAGAATTTACATTTTTAGGACGAATAAAAGCAGGCGCGGAATTTATTCCTTGGTGAAAATTATGCCAGCCGTCAGGGGTAGTCTTTCCAATAGTAATAACTGTTTCAACCGAAGGACATTTAGGCAGGGCTTTATTCACATGATCAATTACAACTTGATCGCCAACAGATACTATGGCTTTGATGGTAGCTGCTTCGCAACGATAAATAATATCTTTTTCGGTTAATAGATTGGTAGCAGGAATTGCCACCGCTCCAATTTTATGTAGAGCAATAATAGAAAACCAAAATTCATACCTTCTTTTCAAAATAAGCATCACCATATCGCCTTTTCCGATGCCTAATGATTGAAAATAAGAAGCAGTTTGGTCGCTATATTTCTTTATATCGGCAAATGAAAAGTCAATGTGTTCGCCTTTGTCGTTTGTCCAACAAAGTGCGCGTTTTGAAGGATCTTTTTCAGCCCAGGCATCAACAATGTCGTAAGCAAAATTGAAGTTATTAGGAACGTTTAATTCAAAATTATCTTTAAAATCATCAAAAGATTCAAAATCTACTTTTTTTAAATATTTTTCTAACATATTATTTACAAGATTACAGCTAAAAATTTAACTCGTTTATCATCCAAAGCTCTCATTCCATGTGGTTTTGTCGCATCAAAATAGATACTGTCCCCTTCTTCAAGAATTAAGTCTTTTCCCGCAATTTGAAGTAAAAGTCTTCCTTCCAGTACCATATTAAATTCTTGTGTTGGGTGCGAGTTCAGGTGCAATGGAACATCCGGTTTTGGTTCCACGGTAACTATAAAAGGTTCCGCTTTAGCATTTTTAAATCCCATAGCCAAAGATTGGTATTTATATTCTTTTACTCTTTCCACAGAAGCGCCTTTGCCTTTCCTAGTAAGAAAATAGGAAGTCATATGAGGTTCATTACCCGATATTAAAGAAGATAAATCAACACCTAAATCTTGTGCCACCTGACATAAGAAACTCATTGGGATATCAACATTACCACTTTCAAATTTATTATATTCGTCGACTGATATATCAAATTTTTGAGCAATATCAGTTGTTGATAAATCCAGTGATTCTCGAAGACCTTTGAGGCGTTCGGCAATTTGTTTTATTTGTTCGTTCATCTGTTATTTATTTGCTTTTAGTCCTTTGATAACCGCATTGGTAAAACCATGGGCTTCCATTTCATTCAAACCTTTTATTGTCCAACCACCCGGTGTAGTTACTTTATCTATTTCTACTTCAGGATGCGAGTTGTTTGTTAAGATTAATTCCGCGGCACCTTTCATAGTTTGTGCTACAATTTGAGTAGCTACTTCGGCATTAAACCCAAGCTCCACAGCACCTTCGGTAGAGGCACGTATATACCGCAGCGCATAGGCAATACCACATGAGGCTACGGAGGTTGCCGATCCCATCAAACTTTCAGGAATTAGGATTGCTTTACCTAATTTGGAGAATAAATTTATAACATATACTTCTTGTTCTTTTGTAGCATTTTGAGAGGAAATAAGGGTCATGCTTTCACCTATCGAAATAGCGGTATTTGGCATTACCCTAAACATAGTCATTTGTTGATCTATTGTGTGTGATAAAAATTCAAAATCGATGCCGGCTGCAATTGATACAAGTATTTTGTCATCCTTCAAAACTTTTGATAAATCAAATAACACGGATTGTACTAACCAAGGTTTTACAGCTAAAATAACCAAGTCGGCTTTTGAAACGGCATCTTTATTATCCGAAGTTATGATTATCTGATTGTCAATTTTTTTTATTGCATCTAAGTTTGCTTGATTAATATCTGAAACAATTATACTAGATGGTGCTATTGATTTACTGCCAACTAAACCTCCGGTAATGGCACTTCCAATATTTCCGGCTCCAATAATAGCTATTTGCATGTCCTTTTTATTTAGTTTATTTATGTTTATGATGCAAATATAATGAAACCAAATTAATAAAAGGAGTATAATAGCATTCGAATTGCAGGTTAACTTTTCGAAATTTGATGAATAAATAATAGTTATTTGATGTAAAACTAAACAGCATGATTCTAATTATCATAAAAACAGTATGTTTGTATATCTTTTATATATAAACGAAATGCAATTTTTTGTACCTTTGCAATCACGAGCATTTTGCAAAAGAGATGCCATCTTCTGTTATTAAATGCCATCTTCATGTTGCATCTTTAAGCTACTCTTTTTACTATAAAAAATAAGTATATGGATTTATTAAAACAAATGATGATTCGTGCTAAGAACAATTTGCAACGAATTGTTCTTCCCGAAGGTGCTGAAGATCGCACATTAAAAGCTGCCGATATTTTGTTGGCAGATGGCATTGTAGATATCATTTTAATTGGAAGTAAAAAAGAGATACTTGAAAAAGCCGACTCATTTGGATTAAGCAATATTGGTAAAGCAAGGATACTTGATCCAGCCATTGATAGGGATATGCCAACATATGCCAATTTGCTTTATGAACTTCGCAAAAGTAAAGGCATGACACTGGATGAGGCAACAAAACTTTCAAAAGATCCATTGTACCTTGGTTGTTTGCTTATTAAGAACGGAGATGCTGATGGTGAAGTTGCAGGAGCAATAAATGCAACAGGAAATGTACTTCGTCCGGCTTTTCAGATAGTAAAAACTTTACCGGGTATTAGCGTGGTATCCGGAGCATTTTTAATGTTTACCAAAACCCCCGAGTTTGGTGAAAACGGGTTAATTGTATTTGCCGATTGTGCAGTACATCCAAATCCAACAGCAGCTGAACTTGCACAAATAGCTGTATGTACAGGCGAGACAACTCGTAATATTGCCGGTTTTGAACCGCGTATAGCCATGTTGAGTTTTTCTACAAAAGGTTCAGCAAAACATGAACTGGTAGATAAAGTAGTAGAAGCCACAAAATTGGCCAAAGAGATGGCTCCTGATATGCAAATTGATGGAGAAATGCAAGCTGACGCAGCTCTTGTTCCTGAGATAGGGCAAAGTAAAGCTCCCGGAAGTGTGATTGCCGGACACGCTAATGTATTGGTATTTCCAGATTTACAGTCAGGAAATATTGGCTATAAATTAGTACAACGCTTTGCAAAAGCAGAAGCAGTAGGTCCAATTTTACAAGGTATGGCAGCACCTATTAATGATCTCTCACGCGGATGTTCGGTAGATGACATAGTGAAACTAGTTACCATTACAGCGAATCAGGCAATAGGTAAAAAATAATCTAAAATTGAAATAGTAAACACACATAAATTATATGGCAGAGATGATTATAGAACCTATTGAGAAATATGGGTTAAGCAAAAAGAATCAAAAAAAGACACTTTTCTCACGGATAGGAGTAGTAGGTTGTGGTAAAGAAGGAAGTTATATTACTACTATTGCTGCAAGCAAAGGGATGGAAGTGGTTTTCCTTGAACCGTCTGAAGATAGAGTGAATGATGCCTATGCGCGTGTAGAGGAAAAGCTAAACAAGCGAATTACTAGTTGGGGATTAACTGAATCAGAAAAAAAGGCTATTCTATCCAGAATAAAGGGGACTACTAATTTCAAAGATTTTGCAGGTTGTGATTTTGTGATTGAAACAATCCGCTATGACGATATGGGTGTCCGCAGTGTTGAAAATAGAAAAGAAGTATTTGCCCAATTAGAAACAATTCTATCAGAAACTGCCATTATTGCTTCTAATGTGTCTACTATTTTTGTTACAGAACTTGCCAATGAACTCAAACATAAAGAACGCTCAATTGGGTTTCATTTTTTATCAAATACACCCGAATCAAATATTTTAGAGATTGTACCCGGAGTTTGTACTTCGGAAGAAACTTATTTACATGTATGCCAATTTGCTAAATTGATTGATCATGCCTATGTTACTATTCAAGAATCTGTTGGATTAGTAAGTCTTCGTTTGTTTTTTGTACAACTTAATGAAGCTTGTATGATATTAATGGAAGGCGTTGCTGCTGTGGATGATATAGATAAAGTATTAACCGTTGGTTATGGTCACAAACAAGGTGTTTTCCGTACTGCCGATCAAATGGGAATAGAAAAAATTGTGCATTTGATGGAAAATATGTACCAAGAATATGGAAATATAAAGTATAAGCCATCTCCATTGTTGAATCGTTTGTATCGTTCAAACCAATTTGGTGTAAACAGAGGGAGAGGATTCTATATATACGATGAGATAGGTAATATTGTTTCAATCAACAAGAATGTGTTGCATAAGTAAAAAATAAAAACATGAAGATATTAGTTATAAATTGCGGCAGTTCGTCTATCAAATATAAGTTGTTTGATATGGAAAAACATACTGTTTTAGGACAGGGTGGTATAGAAAAAGTGGGGATGAAAGGTTCTTTCTTAAAACACGAAACTGAAGATGGACAAAATGTAATGCTTGAAGGAGAAATCTTGGAGCATCAAATTGGGATAGAATATATTTTAGGAGTACTTACAAGCGAGAAATATGGTTGTATTAAATCTCTTGAAGAAATCAATGCTGTTGGTCACCGGGTAGTGCATGGTGGTGAAGGATTTAACACTTCTGTATTGATAACGGATAGAGTTATTGGAAAATTAGAAGAATTCATTGATATGGCTCCTTTGCATAATCCACCAAACCTGGCAGGTATTTATGCTATAACTGAATTAATGCCGGACATACCTCAGGTTGCTGTATTTGATACTGCATTCCATCAAACTATGCCTGATTATGCATATATGTATGCCATACCATATCAACTTTATACCAAACATGGAGTTCGTCGTTATGGATTTCATGGTACCAGCCATCGATTTGTTTCACAACGGGCTGCCGAATTTTTAGGCTTAAACCCTAATAACTCTAAAATTATAACCTGTCATATTGGTAATGGTTGTTCAGTTGCTGCAATTAAAAATGGAAAGTCAGTTGATACCAGTATGGGTTTTACCCCAATTGAAGGCTTGATGATGGGAACTCGTACCGGAGATATCGGTTTAGGTGCAGCATTCTATATTATGGAAAAAGAAATGATTGGAGCAGCTTCTGCTTCTACATTATTTAATAAACATAGTGGCTTGTTGGGAATAACAGGCGTTTCAAGCGATATGCGTGAAGTAATGAAAGCTTGTGAAGAAGGTAACGAACGGGCTATACTTGGAGTAAAGATGTACACATATCGTATAAAAAAATATATTGGTGCGTATATGGCTGCTTTGGGAGGTGTTGATGCCATTGTATTTACGGGTGGAGTAGGTGAGAACAGTAGTCTTGTTCGTGCCAAAGTTTGTGAGGATATGGAATATGTGGGTGTTGATTTTGATTTCGAATTAAATGAAGAAAGCAGAGGAAAAGAAATTATTCTAACCAAACCAAGCTCAAAAATAAAAGTAGCCGTTGTTCCTACCAATGAAGAATTTATGATTGCATCAGATTCATTGGAAATAGTAAGTAAACTATAAGACAGCTGATTTTTTAAACAATGTCGAAGAAAGAAGCAGTCTCCGTATATTAACTGCTTAAAGTCAAATAGAAAATATTCACAACTACATTACACTGTGCCATAGCTTATTCGCTATGGCATTTTTTTTTGTTGGAACCGTCCAAGAAACAAGTTATTCAGCACAAGCTGAAATTAGAAAAAGAGAATAGAGTCAAATAAAAAATGAAAAATAACCGTCAGGAAGGCGGCTGAGCGAAGTTGAAAAGATGGCACAGCGGAGTCGAAATGTGGCTGAGCGAAGTCAAAAGGTGGCTGAGCGAAGTCGAAGCCCCGTGCACAAACCAAGCTTAGGACAATAGAAACTCCACTTGAAATCAAAAGGAACGCGGTCGGAATCGAAAGGAACACGGTCGGGACAATAAAAACCACACTTGGGACAATAGAAATCATGGTCGGGGCAATAAAAATCATGCTTGGGACAATAGAAAACACACCTGAAATCAATCTTTTAAAACAGGTTTTTTGCTAAGACGAAAAGGGGATGTTGTCTTTTAGGAGACTCTCTTTATTGAAATTGCTTTAAGGCTTGTGTAATCAACGACATCTCAAATCCTCTACTTAGTGCAAAACGAATAAGCTTTCCTTTTCTATCGTATTCGTCCTTGTATTTGAGATTTTTGCTTTTTGTTTTGAGAATGGAAAGTAAGGTTAAGAAAGATTCTTCGTCATCTATTTGTCCCAAAGAACCGACAATTAAATCCTCATCAATTTTTTTTGCCCGCAGTGCGTAGCCAATTTTTATCTTTCCCCATTTATTAAAACGCAATTTGTCTTTTACAAAGAAAGAGCAATAACGGGCATCGTCTAAGAATTTCTCTTCTTTAAGGTACCGGATAATTTTGTTTATATCGCTTTCACTCATTTCCCACGCAACCAGTTTAGTGCGCACATCCGATTCGCATTTTTCCGTTTGTGTGCAAAGTGCAGCTGCTTTAAACAGGGCTTGTTCGTATGTGAGTTGGCGTTTCACTATCGTATCGCTTTTATCATTCTATTTTTACCGGAAATGTCTTTTCGTAAACAAACATCAGAAAAGCCCAAGTCTACAAGTAGTTTTACCGTTTTTTTTCCATACGCCTGATTAATTTCAAAAAACAGCTTTCCATTGGAAATTAAATGTTGGTGGGCAAAAAGAGCAATCTGTCTATAGAAGAGAAGAGGATCGTTATCATCTACAAAAAGAGCCAGATGAGGTTCATATTTCAATACATTGGTTTGCATCCCGGCTTTTTCGCGTTCGCACACATAAGGAGGATTACTTATAATAATATCGAAAGTTTCAGAGTCTTCTTTTTTAAAAAAGTCAGGAGAGAGAACATCCACCGGTTGGAAATTAACTTCCACTTCATTACGACTTGCATTTCTTTTAGCCACAGCAATAGCTTCCTCCGAAATATCAAAAGCAGTAACATGCGCATTGGGCAGATTTTTTGCCAGAGAAATAGCAATACATCCGCTACCTGTACCAATATCCAATATTTTCCCCTTACAGTTTTGATTGTCATTTAGCACCCAATCCACCAATTCTTCCGTTTCCGGTCGTGGAATCAATACATTTTCGTCCACATAAAAGGGCAAGCTGAAGAACTCTGTTTCACCCAAAATATATTGAATTGGCTCAGCCTTTTTGAGCCGTTCTATAATTGTTTTGACTTTTTGGTTTTGTTCTGCAGATAAAATGTTATTTTTGTTTGTAAGAATCTCCATACGACTACAACCGGTAAGCTGTTCCATTATCAATAGCCAAAAACTGCGGATCTCAGTTTCGGGATATAAGTCAACAAGTTGTTTGTTGATATATTTTAAAGAGGTTCTCACAATTTTTCAAAAAATAAAATTAAACGCTAAGACTCAAAGACGCAAAGTAAGAATAAAATCTGTAATTGATAAAATCATTTGTGTTACTTTGTGTAATTTGTGGTTTTTGTGTTCAAAAAATAAGAAATGACAACTGACGAAAAATATATGTGCCGCTGCCTGCAATTGGCTAAGAATGGTATGGGCAACACCGCTCCAAACCCTATGGTGGGTGCAGTGATAGTACACAACAACTTAATTATAGGCGAAGGATTTCATATCCAATATGGAGAAGCACATGCCGAACCCAATGCAATAAAAGCCGTAAAAGATCAATCATTATTGACCGCTTCCACGCTATATGTGAATTTGGAACCTTGTTCTCACTTTGGTATTACGCCGCCTTGTGCCGCTTTGATTATTGAAAAGAAAATCCCGCGTGTGATAATAGGCAGTATGGACCCTAATCCCAAAGTTTCAGGGCGAGGAATAAAGATGCTTCAGGAGGCAGGTGTGGAGCTTGTTAGTGGCTTACTTGATGCAGAAAATAGAGAACTTAACAAACGATTTTTTACCTTTCAGGAAAAGAAACGACCATACATTATTTTGAAGTGGGCGCAATCCATTGATGAATTTATTGATGCCACTAGAGCAGATAACACAACGCCACCTATGCAGTTTTCCACCCCTTTCACTCAAATGCTAAACCATAAAATGCGTGCTGAAGAAGGGGCTATTTTAGTAGGTACCAATACTGTATTGATGGATAATTCTCAACTTACAACCCGTCTTTGGACAGGTAAAAATCCGTTGAGATTAGCTATAGATAGAATTGGTAAAATAACGAATGAATACAAGATATGTGATGCGGCTGCCTCAACGATTATTTTCTCAGAAAAACAAAGAGAGAATACCGATACAGTTAGTTTTGTACAACTTGATTTCTCTCAATCCATTCTCCCACAAATTTTAGACGTATTGTATAAACGCAATATTAATTCTCTGATTGTGGAAGGAGGGAAAACTCTTCTCCAAAGCTTTATTGATGAAGAACTATGGGATGAAGCTCGTGTAGAAATTGCACCCATAAAATTAAAAACCGGAGTTGCTGCCCCTAAAATCTCCATGGCTTACTTTGAAAAAGAAAAGAGTGTGGATGAGAATAAATTTGTGCTATTTAAGAAATAATAATATTATATGTTTCAAGAATGGAGTGACATATTCTTTTTATTGATAATAGGGATTTATCTCATCACCTTGTTGTCAATAGTTACGGTGGTAATATTGGAAAATCGTCATCCAATTCGTTCCATTGCATGGATAGTTACGCTTGTTTTTTTACCTATTGTCGGTTTGTTCTTCTACATGGTGTTTGGTCAGAATTTTAGGCAGCGAAAGAAGATACATAAATTGAGTATTCGGAATCAAGATGAAATAAAACAACAGGACGAACCTTATGATGTGGCCAAAATTGAGCAGTTTACCGATTCGATAAATACCAGTGGACTCATTCGCTTATTGTATAATAACAACGAAGCTTTCCCTTACGAGAACAGTCAGATAGACATCTTTACCAATGGAAGAAAAACTTTTCAAGCTATATTTGATGATATAAAGAAGGCTAAAGACCATATACACATTGAATTCTATATTATTGTGGATGATGAAGTTGGTAATCGTTTGCGTGACATACTTATTCAAAAAGCAAAAGAGGGTGTTACAGTAAGAGTAATTTATGATTATTGGGGTAGTTTTAAGCTGAAAAAGGAATTTATCCAACCAATGGTAATAGCGGGTGTAAACCTACGTGCATTTTTTCCACCCCAATTTCCGTACTTTTTAAGCAAAATAAATTATAGAAACCATCGAAAATTAGTTGTTGTGGATGGACAGATTGCTTATACCGGGGGGATTAATATGGCCGATCGGTATTTAAAAGGCGATTTATTGGGACAATGGAGAGATACTATGGTTCGGTTTGAAGGCTCGGCGGTATTTGGCTTGCAAGAAACTTTTATTAGTGACTGGTTCTTTGTTGACAGAAATATGCTTACTGAGAAAAGATATTTTCCTACTCCTAAGATTTCGGGTAAAAACCTAGTACAACTGGTAGATGCAGGACCGGATACCGAATGGATGAGTATAATGCATGGAATTTATTTTGCCATTACCACGGCGAAGGCATACATATATATCCAAACACCTTATTTTATGCCCACCGAAGTTATTCTTACAGCAATGGAAACAGCCGCTTTGCGTGGTCTGGATGTGCGTTTAATGTTACCGAAAAAATCGGATACTTCTATGGCACGTTCAAGTAATGCTTCTTATATACAAGTGATGCTCAATGCCGGTGTAAAGGTTTATCTATACGATAATGGCTTTTTACATAGTAAAACAATTGTCATTGACGATATGATCTCTACTGTTGGTACTTCCAATATGGATTTTAGAAGCTACGAACAGAATTTTGAAGTAAATGCTTTTATCTACGAAAAAGAAACCGCGTTGAAATTAAAAACAATATTCTTTAATGACTTGGCATTTTCGACTGAGATTACCGAAGAGCAATGGAGAAAACGTCCAAGAATAAAAAAAATCAATGAATCATTCTCCAGGCTTTTTAGCCCGATGATGTAAATAACATTTTTTCAAAAAAAAAATACGCGTATTTTTGCAAAGAAAATTCTCGGGATGTAGCTCAGCCAGATTTAGAGTACGCGTCTGGGGGGCGCGTGGTCGGAAGTTCGAATCTTCTCATCCCGACTAAAAAAAGAAGGGTCTGCATTTTATTTTGCAAACCCTTTTATTATTTATATTATATCCATTTTCATTTTCAAATCACTTAAAGGCCGGTCGCTTTGATTAGTTTTAACGGCTGCTATTTTGTCAATCACATCCAATCCTTCTATTACCTCACCAAACACGGTATATTCATTATCCAAAAAAGGTGTTCCACCAATGGTAGTGTAAGCAGTACGTTGTTCGGGCGTGTATGGAATGCCTTTTTGTCCGGCAAATTCAGTTTCTAGTTTAGCAACTAACTCATCGCGTAAGGCGTCCAGTCCTTTTTGGTCGCGAGTTAAACGGAAAGCTTTCACTTCAGCGGCGCGTTCGTTTACCAGTTCATCAAAGCGTTTGTTTTTAGCAGGAGCAAGAGCGTTTTTCTCCATCTTGTCAAGCTCTGCATCCGAATGCACTTTACCCTGTACTATATAAAACTGACAACCCGAGGATTCCTTTTTAGGGTTCGTTTGGTCTCCTTGACGGGCAGCAGATAAAGCTCCTTTTTTATGAAAAAACTGTGGATAAACAAACTCCGCCGGTATTGTATAACCCACATCCCCAGCACCAAGATTTTTCCCCATCGGAGCTCCTTTTGATTGCGGATCGCCACCTTGTATCATAAAGTCTTTGATTACGCGGTGAAAAAGCAGGTCGTTGTAAAAACCTTCTTTCACCAATTTGATGAAATTATCTCTGTGTAAAGGAGTCTCATTGTACAGTTTAAATTTGATTTCGCCGAAAGAGGTAGAAAGGGTGATGATTGTTTCGTTCATGATAAATAATAAAGAGGTGATTAATAAATTAGGATATTATTTTGCAAAATACTTACTTTCTCGTTTAAGTTGTCCCCAAATTATTTCAAGACTATCATTCTCTTTGTAAGTTGAGAGATTTTCTTTTTTAAGCAAAACTTGCATATTTTCTATACGTTTTTTTGTGTATGGATGGCTACGCAAAAACTCAGGAACCTTAATATCTATCTTTGGGGGAATTGTTGTTAGTGTTTGAAAAAGCCAAACCATACCACTTGGATTTACACCTTTTTCTTTTAATAGATGAAAGCCAAAATTATCGGCCTGTTCTTCTAATTCGCGGGAATATTTCAAAGACTTTATATAATCGGCATTTTGCACAATAACTCCGGCTACGCCACTTACATCGCCAATAACTAAAGAAATCAATGTATAGTTTGCTAATGAACGTGCCATAGCCCGCAGACTGTGACGATAATAAATATGTCCATATTCGTGAGCTAACACGCCGGCCAATTCTTCATGTCTTTTCATTTGGTCAAGTATGCCGCTAAACACGATAATATGTCCTCCTGGTATAGCAAAAGCATTAACCGTTGGATCATCCACCACGGTTATTCTAACTTTATATGGGCTTTTAATATGTAAGGTTTGAAAGTATTCGTTTACAAGTTTTGTTCGGGCAGAATCTTCTTTGCATGTTAGCATATTTTGTTTGTAGATTTCTTCGCCCATTTTCATTTCATATTCTACCGGGATAGATTGTGCCAATTGATCGGCCAAGCCGGGAAGTACAAAAAAGTACATGGCGGCACCAAACACAGTTATAACTGCAAATACAACGAGTATTGTTTTCCATGTTTTCTTTTTAATAAAATCAGTACTCGTATTTGTGAGTTTTAAGTTAGGGTAGTAGGCATGGAAATGCTTGTAGAAATCTTCGTCCACCTCGATGGTTTCAAAAGGGAAATCACCATAAGTAAGTTTATGCTCAAACGAAACGCCAAACTTTGTGGTGTTTATTTTATCTATATCCCAACGGATATGTTGTAATACACTAAATTCATTGTAGTAATTAATAGAAAGGGATTGAGATTGAAAAGTCACTTCGGCATTAAAAAGCCGAGAAGTTTTTCCATCAGAAAATCTTACTTGAAAGCTTGTCATCGTTTATTGTTTAAAAGAAAATTCCACCCATATCCATCATAGCCCCCATTTCTTCACCGGTAGCATCTGTATAAGCTTTTTCAGTTTGTTTAATGCGATTCACATCAATCTCTTCGGGTAAGATAATATTTCTGGCAATAAAACGGGCGGTGCGGCAATATGCCCATGAATAACCTAAGCCAAGCGTGAAAATTAATAGTAATAAGTTACCGACTTCCAGTCTAAACACTTGTCCGCCGGTAATAGTCGATTTGGTTTTATATTCCACATCATCTTGTTCAATCCAAAGATTCTCAATTAAGAAATTGTATAAATTCTTTTTGTACCAAAAGTAGTAGATGCCTAAGGTAAGTGGAACAAGAAACACTCCTCCCACTTGGATCCCAAAGAGGTCGCCAACCTTTCCCTTATAATTTAATCTTAGATCTCCGAGCCGAAGATTACCATAAGTCATTGAATATAAATTTGTTCGAAACCAAGAAAGAGCGTATACAAAAAGAATCATCAATGGAAACATAAATATCATAATTATCACACTTGCCATACCTGACATTGAATCTTGTCCATAGGATTGCGCTATGGCCGTCGATCCAAATACGATACCAATAAATCCGCCATAAGTAAGAACAATAAAGTAATATCCTTTTAAAAAAATAGAGATAAACTTTTTTTTGTCAGCTTCAAAACCACAAAGGATTCCTCTCCAAGATGAGCGTGCTGAACGATAACGGAAAGTACCAAAAACAGCGTAAGCACCAAAGAAAGGCAAACCAACAAGCACAAGAAGTACCAGTACTACTATAAATACAGCTAATAGCACTTCGTTTTCCTTTATTTGTGCCGCATAAATATAGAAACATAAAACAATGGCATAGAATGTTCCTAGAATTAAGATAGCTTTAATAAATCCTCTAAAAATTTCTTTTCCTGTGCCCAAGAAATCAAAGCGGCTCTCTGCCATACTGGTGTGTTGATATACATATTTCAACTTTCTAGCTTTAGCCCAAGGGTAATAAATGCCCAGTGTTAGAAGAATAAGAAGCGCATTGACCAAATCGATAGCAAAAAGTTGTGACCCCTTACCAAGAAACTGAATTGTGTTTTTCTTCTCGATTTTTTCTTCCATAACGATATCCGTACTTTCCATTTTGATATGTGTTATAAATTTAATGTATATATGCAAATGTAAGTATTTTTTAAACTCAACGAAATGAAACAAAGAAATTTAAGGCGAGAAAAAAACCTTCGTTTGTTTTTTTTAATATTTTCTATTGGCCTTTTTTGCTTTGAGTCAATGTGTTTTTATTAAAATATTTTTGCAAACTTTTTGTAGAATGAAAAAATCGTCTACCTTTGCAACCGCTAAACAAACTGGTACCATAGCTCAGTTGGTAGAGCAAAGGACTGAAAATCCTTGTGTCCCCGGTTCGATTCCTGGTGGTACCACTCGCAGAAAAGAAACGCAATTGACAACCAGTCAGTTGCGTTTCTTGCTTTTATATCTTGCACCACATTTGCACCACATTTTTTTAGTTTCTTTTAATTGCAATTTATTCATTTATAAACAAATATGAGATAATTTATGCAATCTTATACAATCAACATAAGAAATTAAAATAGTTAGAAGGATGATAACTTAATTCTAATATTACATTCTAATGCTCTGATATACCCTTATTTGTCTATTTGTTTGGTGGATTATTCGAGGTAATTTTATATAGATAATTTATGTTGAATTATCTTTTAAAAACTCAATAAAATGGCAAGACAGTCAGGACCCTTAAAATATAAGGGCAACATCGGTGGTATACGCCACTTCAAAATGAAAGGCTTAAAAGGAAGCTTTGCAGGTATGGCAGGGGGCGCATCTGCTGAACAAATAAAAAAAGCCCCAGAGTTTAAACGCACAAGGGAAAACATGAATGAGTTTGCAGGCTGTGCCTCAGCAGGTAAATCTGTTCGAGTTGGTCTTAGTTCATTAATGAAACAGATGTCTGACCCACAGCTCACTGGGCGACTTACTGCTATTATGAAAAAAATCAACTTGGAAGACCAATCAGAAGCGAGAGGTTACCGAGCAATTCTTATTTCTCAGCAATCTAATTATTTAAAGAATTTGGTTTTTAACACTGGAGTTAGCTTTGATAGTATATTCACAGGTAATATTACCATAACCCCACAATCAAACCGAAATGGTGTAGAGATGGCAGCTATTTTTAATGCGGCAAATCATGTTCATGCTCCTGTCGGTGCTACCCATTTTCGTTTAATTAGTGCAATTATGGCTTTATCTGATTTTGCATATAACAGTTCTTCCAAAGTTTATGAGCCAATCAAGCCTTCATTAAATGAGCTTAACAGCGTTGTTTACTTTCCTTACACTGATTTTAGTTCTGCTGATTTACAAATGACTACTACTAATATCTTACCTGGTTCACCTGAATTAAGCACAGAAACAAGCTTAATTGTATGCGTAGGGATTGAATTTTATCAACAAGTTGGTACAAACTATTACTTGTTTAGTTCCGGTAATGCTTTGAAAATTTATAGTATTCTTTAAAAAATGGGAATCTTTGAAGAGAACCTCGTCAGCAATGACGAGGTTTTTTTATGTCAAAGATTTTCTATCTAGTGCGGTTATCTTGCCTTTGACCTAGTCTTAACCCTGCCTTATCTACGAATCATATTACTTTTTGATGTATCGATAAAACAATACACGCTTAGCTTCTTGTATTAGCAATAGGTTTTGCTTGTATTGCTGTTCTAATTGCTCAAGCGAACGCAAAGATTTAACGGACTTGTTAAATTCCAAAAGGCTCGTATTTGCAACTTCCAAACCCCTATCAACACATTGCTTTACATCCGATATAGTTACAAATGGGATAACTGAACCTTTTAAATATGGATAAAAGGCTTTAGACAGCCATAAACCCATAACTAACCAGTAAAGCTGCTCTTTGTGCTCTTCATCATTACAGAAGATTACAAAGCAATTCGGACATGAAATCAAAAGAGGTTTTCCGCTGTTATTTCCTTTGTTTAAAATGAAGAAATGAGGCTGTGTGTAAACAGATTCTACACGGTGGGTTTTGATGGATAGTGTTTGCATGGCTCTAGCTTTAAAAATTTATTCGCTTTCGCTCACACAATTATTCCCCCCAAAAGAGAAGAGAAAAAAGAAAGAAGAAAAAAAGAAAAAGATGGCATTTCCACAGGGCGGTTGAAAAGGGCTGTCAAGCTTTTTTGGCAAAATACTACCTTGAGAGAAACGGAAGTGTGGAGATTTTGGCAAAAACCCGTAGGGCTTGAGCTTTACTGACCTTTTGGCTGTTTCCGCCCTATCTTGCCCTGCTTTTTATTTTTTGGAGATTAATTATCGGTTATTAGTATTTGAATTTGGGGAGTACTTGACACAGGCTTAGATGAAGCATACCGAACTGCGGGTGGATGAAAAGCAAGGGTGGCGACTGAACGGAATGGAGCAATGACGGGTGGAAAATGAAATGGAGTTGCATCGGGTGCTTGTGTACAAAAAAGGAAAGCTTGTAAACATTGCAAAGTATGCAAAACTGCTAGGAGATAGAAAGACAAGAATTGGAAAGCAACTGATGTGACGGAATGGAATATGTGGGTTGGATTGGGGCGTGGAGTGAATGGAGCTACTCTTGCTGCGGGGTGCTGAGGCTGGTGAAAGAAACGGAAGTGGAATGTAGTGTAAGGATGTGTAGCAAAGCGAAACCCTGAAACGAAATGTAGCTGTAGTGAGTGAACCTACCGCAGGCACATGATATAAATTCTATATGCTTTATTTAAGCCTGTACCTTTGAAAGGGCGGTGGGGAATTTGTGGTTTTTCGGGCAGTAGAGTTTGGTTTTGTGGGTGGAGTATTTGTGCGGCTACTTAACATAGTGTTCTTATAGGACTTTCATCAACAATATCATCTACCAAAATAAAGTACTATAAGGCAACATTATGTTTAAGTAGCTTTGGGTTGTTTTTTTTCTGGCGCAAGTTGCACGGCGGAGGTGGTTGGAGTGCATACGCCTTTTTGCTTTTTGTGCGGTGGATGGCTTATTGCTTTTTTGGAGGTACGAGAAAAAGCAATGTGCCAATTGTGGGTGGATTTGCAAAAAGGGTGACAGAAAAAAACAACAGCAGGGTGGCGTATTTGCGGGGAAGCCTTTAAAATACTGTGCAAGCTACGCAACGCAGTGAGGAGCGAGGATTTTAAAGGCTGGGGATAAAACCTGCGGAGCTGCCCGTAATTGATGCGTGGCTTTGCCACTTCGCTTTGAATATTGCTAATTTTAGAATTAGATTTAATTTTGGAACTTGTGCAGTAGCTTCTTCTCCATCAGGATTTTGAGTTTAGGAAATGATTATTTTTCACTTATTCCAATTGTTGTTTTATTTAGATCATTAGGGAAATAAATCTATATGATTCATTTTTGGGAGTATTTGTAAAAGTCGTTTCAATGAAATATCAAATCATTATTTCCAATATTCTATTTTTTTGATATAAATTCTTTAGATTTGTCACAAATTTATTTAGTATGAAAAAGAAACTTTCCGCCTTTAGTTTGACCGAATTACTAGTTGTGCTAGTAATCATTGGTGTTTTGGTACTATTAGCCTTACCGAATTTAATGCCTCTTATCTCAAAAGCAAAAGCTACTGAAGCTCAGCTTCAATTGGAACATGTTTACACCCTCGAAAAAACATATTTTTACACAAATTCAAAATATTCTAACGATTTATCAGAGATAGGTTTTGAGCAAGCAAAACTTACAACTGCTGGAGGTCAAGCAAATTATCAGATTGAGATTATTGAAGCAAATCCATCCACATTTAAAGCAAAAGCTACAGCTGTAGTTGATTTTAATCAAGATGGAAAATTTAATGTCTGGGAAATCGATCAAGATAAAAACCTCAAAGAAGTAACTAAGGATTAATGTGGTCGCTTCTAAGTATAATTCCAGCATCAATCATATTTTATCAAGACCTTAAACACCGAGCTATTTCCTGGTGGACTCTGCCTCTTTTGGCTATAACACTGGGGCTGGAATCCTATAGTAAAAATGATTTGTCTGTTTTGTACACTAATATCGGTATTAATTTATGCGTTTTAGTTATACAGTTTTTGGTTGTTTGGATCTATTTTTCTTTTAAAAACAAGAAGATTACTAATATTTTCCATGCCTATATCGGAATTGGTGATGTGCTCTTTTTGGTTGCAATAACGCCTTTTTTTAATCCGATTCATTTTCTAGCATTTGAGATTATTGGACTCATTTTCGTTTTACTTGGAAGTCTTTTTTACGGTTTGAGAAAAGAGAACTGGGAATTTAAAATTCCTTTGGCGGGGATATTTGCCTTGTTGTTAATCATTACGGTTATTTATATTCATCTTTTAAAGTGATTATGTCAGAAGAATTAGACTACATACCGGTTACTACGGAACTTCAGCAACTGATTACCACTGAACAGGCCTGGCAATATGCCATTATTCCAAAAACAGATTTGCAGCAATCAACTTCTTTTTATATTGATGAAAATAAGAATATAGAATCTGTGGCTGAAGAATTGGAGTTTATTCTTGGCAAAACTGTTTTTCTTGAGAAAACTCACTCCTCAATTATTCAGAAAACTCTAACTAAATATTATCGTAAAACAAAAAAAAGAAGTGCAAATACTTCTGTTTCTGTTCAAAATGTTTCTCAACATCTACTAGAAGAAATCATTTCCGAGGCCGACTCAATCGGATGTAGTGATATTCATTTAGAAGTATATGAAGAGAAATGCCGTATCCGTTTTAGAATAGATGGGAAATTGATTGAGAAATATGTGCTCAAGAAAGAAGATTATCCTGTTATAATCAATAAAATAAAGATTAAAGCAAATCTCGATATTGCAGAAAAACGCTTACCTCAAGATGGGCGTATTTTCTTTGTTTTAGGTGAACATAAATTTGATATTCGTGTATCTGTTGTACCTACTTTGTATGGAGAGAAGGTGGTAATGCGTTTGTTGAGTAAAGATGTGGCTGATATTGATTTATATGCACTTGGTTTTACAGAAACACAACTGACTCAATATCTTGAGGCCATTAAAAAACCGAATGGCATTATTCTTATAAGTGGACCAACCGGTTCCGGAAAAACTACAACACTATACGGTACACTCAAATTGCTTAATACCGAAGAATCCAATATTCTAACAATAGAAGATCCTATTGAATATACATTGGAAGGTGTGAATCAAGTCCAACTCAAAGAAGATATCGGATTAGATTTTACAAAAGCACTACGCACCTTTCTTCGTCAAGACCCCGATATAATTATGTTGGGAGAGATTCGTGACGGAGAAACGGCTCAAATGGCTATTCGGGCAGCATTGACCGGACACATGGTGTTATCAACCATACATACGAACTCAGCTTGGGGCACTATCTCTCGTTTAATAGACATGGAGGTGCCTGCTTTTTTATTGGCAAGTACCATTAATCTTTCGGTGGCTCAACGATTAGTACGCAAGCTTTGTCCTAATTGCAAAGAGAAAGTTGTGTTTAACAATTCTCTTTTGCCGAAAAACTTCACTCCGAAAAGCACTCCTGAATTTCATTATACAGCTGGTGGTTGTGAATCATGTTTTTATACTGGATATAAGGGGAGAAAAGCAGTGTATGAAGTAATACCAATAGATTCAGACTTAGCAAAGCACATCAAAAATGAAGACTTACAAGTGGCAGATGTTTTGGCAGAAAAGCAAATAAAATCTTTATCAGAAGCTGCTTTCGAGTTATTCGAAAAAGGAGAAACAACTATCGATGAAATATATCCAATATTAATAAGCACAGATTATTAAAACAATTACAATACAAATGAAAATTAAACCTTTAATTCTAGCCGTTTTATTCATTTCCGTTATTTCAGGTTATGCACAGGATAGAAACAGTAAAATAGAACAGAAACTTAGTTCATTGATTGTAGATATTCCTGCATTGGATAATGCTATTGATATTTCGGTTAATGGTGTTACCATTCAAGATTTTGTAAGAGCGGTAGCGCAAAATGCAACTATCAATATCAATATAGATCCAACCATCAAATTAATTGTCTCCAATGATTTTACGCAAGTAAAGGTAAAAGACATCTTGTTGTTTTTATGTAAAGAATACAACTTGGATATAGAAGTAATGGGAAATATCATCTCGCTAAAAAAAGTAGAAGACCCAGAAGAACCAAAGATAGCTCCAGCACCACTTAAAGTTCCATTTGTAGAATATGATAAATCGAGAGAGCTTCTAACAGTAGACATTTACAATGATACCTTACGTGTAGTGGCAAAAGCCATTGCCGATAAAACAGGAAAGAATGTAGTGATTGCACCCGGATTAAGTGGAACCATTGTGAGTGCCTATATTAAGAATATGCCTTTTGAGAGTGTGATGGAGAAATTCACTTTTGCTAATAACTTATCGATAGAGAAAACAAGTGATAATTATTATTTGATAAAGAAAACGGAAGAAACTCCTATTGGTTCTGATACTGGCTCCAAAGGGAAAAAAGGGAATAACAAAAAGAAAGGAGATGCAGGTGAATCAGACTTTGACTATAAGATTCTAAATAAGAATTCTTTATCAATTCATGGAGAAAAGGCTGATTTATACGATTTAATCAAAACTGTATCTAATAAAATGCATGTAAATTATATGCTTCTTTCGGATATTCAAGGAATAACTACCATTCATTCGGATAGTTTGGATTACGAGCATTTCTTAGTCAAAGTGCTTGATGGAACAAGTTACAGCTATATGAAGGATGGAAACATCTATTTGATTGGAGAAACAAAAAACACTTCTTTGACAACCACAGAAATATATAACCTCCAATTTAGAACTGTCGATAAAATAAAAGATTATATTCCTTCTGATTTAACTAAAGATGTGAAGATAATTGAGTTTGCAGAAAATAATAGTTTGGTTATGACTGGAAACATGATTGGTATAACTAAGCTAAAAGACTTTATTCGCCAGATAGATAAAGTAGTGCCGGTTGTTTTAATTGAAGTAACGATAATAGATGTAACCAATAGTTATAAATTTTCTACAGGACTTCAGGCTGGTTTAAGCAACAGTGCCACAACAGCGCCACCAAGTATGTCTAACGGAAGTATTTTCCCTTCTGTAAATGTCGATTTAAGTACTAACGCAATAAACTCTGTAGTAAAAGGAATAAATGGACTAGGATTAATCAAGTTAGGGAATGTGTCTTCAAATTTCTATGCAAGTTTACAACTTATGGAAGATAATAATATTGTAAAAATCAGGTCCACTCCTAAATTATCTACACTCAACGGACATGATGCTTCGCTCTCAAGCGGTGAAACGAGGTATTACAAAGAAGTACGCAGTGATTATATTGGAACACAAAACCCTTCTTTAACAAACTCTTATACTTGGAAACCATTGAATGCCGATTTATTAGTAACCATTAAACCTATTGTGTCTGGTGATGGGCAAATCACCCTGGAAATACAAGTGCAACAATCTGAGTTTACAAGTAAAGCGTCCTCTGATAATGATTCCCCATACAACTCTGTAAAAAGAGATTTCAAATCATCCATACGCGTTAAAGATCAAGAGGTGATTTTGCTAGGAGGATTAGAAAGAAATACAGCTCAGAATAGTGGAAGCGGACTTCCATTGCTATCTCGTATCCCTGTTTTGAAATGGATATTCAGTAGCCGTCAAAAATCAAAGGAAAATACCAAATTTAGTATTTTCATTAAACCAACTGTGATTTATTAAGTAATTAATAATTCATAACCCGTAGTGTATTTGGAGAATGATTTCTCAAATTGCATTTTGGCTAAAGCCCTATACTGTTGCATTTTATACCGTTGGATCACTTCGACTCATTTCGACTACGCTCAATGCAAGTCGCTCAGTGACCAAAGCTCAGTTACAACGGCAATGATTAGAATTGATTTTCATTGTTGTCAGGCTTTAGCTGCTGGTATTATTATAAAGTTTCAAACCATTTATCTGTTTTAAACCCTGAACCAACGGTCAGCGAATCTAAAGGGTGAAAGAATAATGTCATCCCTTCGGGATTTATGGTAGTTGAGCTACATTTCTATAATAATATCATCCCGCAATGCGGGATTAAAAACATTAAAAACAATTCAACTCATAATTCGCATAAGGAATTAATAATGTATAATTAATAATTAAATACGATGAAGACTTCAATTCTTATTCAAAGAAATTGTCGAAATTCATATGTATCAGAGTAAGATGATAAATCGAATATCCAATAGTTCATTCTTAAAA
>Ga0265338_10001012_pt1 | contig 47207 bp, 33 predicted proteins | sample 42126metaG_FD_193579 | JGI IMG/M metagenome (GOLD analysis project Ga0265338, IMG submission 193579) | Rhizosphere microbial communities from Carex aquatilis grown in University of Washington, Seatle, WA, United States - 4-21-26 metaG | ecosystem: Host-associated > Plants > Roots > Rhizosphere...
AAAGCTGGTCAAGGAAATCTCGAAGAGCTCCCCTCATTCTCATCGCGTACTGCACGATGCAGAACGGATGGTGTTCACGCCTGAAGCGCACGGATATTTGATTCAATTGCGAGAACTCGGCCTTATCTCGGAAGAAGACATTGAAACGGTCATCGACAGGGTGATGCTTGCCGATTATGTCACGGCGGGCATGCAGGAAACGAAATCGATTGTCGCTTCGTTACTGCTTGAGAGCGAAGATTCTCGCGGTATCGGAAGCAGGGTCATGTTCAACGGTAAAGATACAATTCATTGAGCGGAGCGAAAAGGTCTTCAGTATGGGTAAATCGTTAATCATCGTAGAATCACCCTCAAAAGCTAAAACGATCAATAAGTATCTCGGAAATGAGTACGTCGTTGAGGCCTCGGTCGGACATATCAAGAATTTGCCGAAAAGCAAATTGGGAGTCGATGTCGAGAATAAATTCGCGGTTTCGTACGAGACGATCGCAGGCAAAGAGGTCGTGATCGAAAAACTCCAGCGGCTTGCGGAGGGCGCTGATAAGGTCTTCATTGCGACAGACCCGGACCGGGAGGGTGAAGCGATCGCCTACGACATTGCCCAGGAAATCGACGCAAAGAACAAGAATATCTTCCGCGTCCTTTTTCATGAGATTACGCCGACCGGGATCGCCGAAGCTATGGCGTCACCGAAGAAAATTGACCAGCACCTGGTCGATTCGCAGCGGGCGCGGCGGGCCATGGACCGCGTTGTAGGGTATAAACTGAGCCCGTTCATCTGGAAAACGGTATTTTACGGCCTTTCGGCGGGGAGAGTTCAATCCGTCGCCTTGAGGCTGATCTGCGAACGGGAAGAGCACATCAAAAAATTTGTTGCGGAAGAATACTGGTCGATCATCGGTGAATTCCAGACGGAAAGCTCAGACCCGTTTTATGCGAAATTAATAAGGATCGACGGATCAGAACCGAAGATCGGGGACACCACGACTGCGCAGGGATATGCGGCTGAAATTCAAAAGCAGACGTACTCCATCACTGACATCCAAAAGAAAACTGTCAAGCGGATCGCGCCTGCGCCGTTCATCACGAGCACGCTGCAGCAGGAAGCGGCAAGCCGTCTGCGGTTCTCGGCAAAGCGGACGATGATGCTCGCGCAGAAATTGTACGAGGGGATCGACCTTGGCGACGAAGGTATTGTCGGTTTGATCACCTATATGAGGACTGATTCAACACGCCTAAGCGACGAAGCGGTTGCGGCCGTTCGCGGGTATATCTATGATTCATACGGCCCGGAGTATCTCCCGAAGGAGCCGCACCAGTTCAAGAAAAGGAAGGAATCGCAGGATGCGCACGAGGCGATCAGACCGACTTCGATAAAGCTGGCTCCAAAACACGTCAAAAAGCATCTGGAAAAAGATATCTATGCGTTGTACGAGTTGATTTGGAATCGCTTTGTCGCATGTCAGATGACCGCTGCCACATTCGAGCAAGTCTCCGTCGATATCAAGGGAGGTGAGTATGCTTTCCGGGCCACAGGTTCAGTCCCGATATTCAGAGGCTTTCTCCAGGTCTACGATGACATGATCGAGGAAAAGGGAATGGCTGATGACGACGATCCGACGTCGAAAATCCCTGCAGACCTCAAGACCGGACAACATTCCAACCTTCGGAATGTCCTGCCGAAACAACATTTTACCAAGCCCCCGGCGCGGTACACGGAGAGCAGCCTCGTGAAAGAATTGGAGGCGCTCGGCATCGGACGGCCGAGTACGTACGCCGCGATCGTCGGCACCATCGTCAACAGACAATATGTCGACCAGCAGGAAAGGAAACTCTTCGCTACCTCTTTGGGCATGGTGGTCACCAAGCTTCTCGTGCACAGTTTCCCCAAAGTTCTCAACGTGAAATTTACCGCTTTGATGGAAGAGGAACTCGACACCATCGCTTCGGGAAAAAACAATTATGTGCAGGTGATGGAAGACTTTTATCATCCGTTCATCGAATCGCTGAATCACATCGAAAAAGAAACCGGCCGACTGAAGAAATCTCTCCAGGAAGAGACCGGCGAAATGTGCGAATTGTGCGGCAAGCCGATGATCATCAAGTGGGGGCGTTACGGCCAGTTCAAAGCATGCACAGGGTACCCGGCGTGCAAAAACAGAAAACCGCTCGATGAAGATGTGGAGAAGCTGCAGCACACCGTCGGGTTGAAGTGCAGACAATGCGGCGGAGACCTCGTTGTGAAAGGCGGCCCGTTCGGTACCTTTTTGGGATGTTCAAATTATCCGAAGTGCACTTACACGCAGCCGATCTCGATGGGAATAAAATGCCCGAAGTGCAAAGACGGCGATGTGATCGAGCGAAAGACGAAAAGGAAAAGAAATTTTTACGGATGCTCGCGCTACCCGGATTGCGACTTCGTCTCGTGGGACAAGCCGGTCATCCAAGAGTGCGAGAACTGCAAGAACCCGTACCTGGTTCAAAAGAGCTCGAAGAAAAAAGGGGAGTATCTGTTCTGTCCGAATTGCAAGGAAGAATTCGTCCGTGAAGAAACAGCAATAGCAGTGTAACGGCGGCCCGATGCTTAATCACGCGATGGAACTGTTTCTGGAGTACATTGACCGTGAGAGGAATTTCTCTCCCCATACACACATCTCGTATTCTCAGGACCTCTCACAATTCCATTCATTCCTTCAGGAACAATTTCCGGATACGCTCCAGCATCCGGAGGACATCGACCAGGAGATCGTGCGCTGCTTCCTCGCCGTTATGCTCGACAGCGGCATGGCGAAAAAAAGCGTCGTCCGGAAAATTTCGACGCTCCGGTCCTTTTTCAAGTTCGCAGTCCGCCGAAAACTTCTCCCGGCAAACCCGGTGAGCAATGTCGTTACTCCGAAGCTTGAGAACAAACTCCCGCAATTTCTCGACGAACTTGCCGTAGAAAAAATGATGTCTCTCCCGGATACCAACGACCCGCTTGGATCGCGCGACGCTGCTATCCTCGAGCTCCTGTACAGCACGGGGATGCGAAGGGGCGAACTCGTGCAGCTTGACACCCGCGACGTTGACCTCTACGAGAGCACGGTGAAGGTCGTCGGCAAGGGGAACAAGGAACGGATACTCCCGATCGGCTCCAAGGCACGTGAGGCGCTCGAACGGTACTTCGCGGCGAGGAATGAGCTCGGCACACCGGCCGGCAAGGAAGCGGGTGCTGTGTTCCTGACTGCAAAAGGAAAAAGGCTCTATCCTGCTGCCGTCAATGCGATCGTCAAGAAATATATCAAAGGAGTTTCGGAAATCCGCCAGCAAAGCCCGCATGTGCTCCGCCATTCTTTTGCGACCCATCTGCTGGACCGCGGCGCCGACATTTTTGCCGTAAAAGAATTGCTTGGGCACGAAAGTCTTTCGACCACCCAGATCTACACGCATTTGACCTCGGAGCGTTTGAAAAAAGTCTACCGACAGGCCCACCCGAAAGCTTCGTAGAATCGGCCGAGCCCGTGTCACCGTCGATCCTGAGATGAATATATGAGGGAGGTACCATGGACATAAAGTTTACGGCCCGGCATTTTAAGCCAAATGAGAATTTGCGCGACTATGCGCACGATGCCGTTACAAAACTGGAACGGTACTACGATGGCATTGTCAAATCAGAAATAATCCTCAGTTTCGAGCGCACGCGGAACAGTCTAAAAGTTGCAGAGATCCATATGACGGTCTACGGGACGCTTCTCAAAGCGGTGCAAAAATCCGACGATTATCAAAAATCCGTGGATGCCGCTGTGGCGAAACTCGAACGCCAGCTTGTGAAATACAAGGGCAAACTGCATGAGAAGGCAAAGAGCAAAGTTCGAAAAATTCACGAAAAAGATTAATCAGCATCGGGATACTGACGATGAAACTTGAATCCGCGAAAGAGATTCGGAAACACAGCATTACGGTCGGCTTTCTCTACGAGACGAACAAAGCCCGCCTGAAACTCGTGCCGCTGACAAACGTCGGCTTCGAGAATACGATCCGCGACAAGAGCATTCACAGGCCGGGATTGGCGCTGGCGGGATATGTCGCCCTCTTCACGTACGACCGCGTTCAGGTCTTCGGCAATACTGAAATTCGCTACCTCAACAGCATGCCGCTTGAAGAGAGGGTCAAGGCATTCAATACCCTCTTCAAATTCGCGATCCCCTGCATTTTTGTGACCAACGACAACCCGATCGACCAGGAGCTCGTGCAGCTCGCTGCCGACCACAATGTCCCGATGTTCCGCACGTCTCTTGAAACGACAAAGGCGGTCTATTTTCTCAGCGATTTTCTGGACGACCAGTTCTCGCCGCAAACGACGATTCACGGTTCGTTCGTCGATGTCTACGGACTCGGTTTGCTGTTTATCGGAAGGTCCGGCATCGGGAAGAGTGAGATCGCGCTGGATCTCATCGAGCGCGGCCATCGCCTCGTCTCGGACGATGTCGTCAATGTGACACGAAAAGGGGAAGGTATTCTCATCGGTGCAGGGACCGACCTGGTAAAGCATTTCATGGAGATCAGGGGACTCGGGCTGATCGATGTGCAAAGTATTTTCGGCATTCGGGCGATCCGATTCCAGAAAAGAGTGGAAGTGGTTGTCGAGCTCATGGAATGGAAGGCGGCCGAAGATTTCACCCGGACCGGGCTGGACCTGTCTACGATTTCCATCCTGGATGTCGAGGTTCCCCACATCAAGCTTCCGATCTTTCCTGGAAAGAACGTCACTGTGATCGCTGAGGTGATCGCGCTCGATTACCTCCTGAAACATTACGGGTACGACGCCGCCAAGGAATTTTCAAAACGTCTGGAAACCGTCATCGCGCAAAAAAACAAAAGGAATGCGAAGCGGGCAATCGACTATTTTGAGCACGATTTCGAGTAAATATCGACCGCAGGCATCCATTTACGCCGCTTTTGAGAAAAATGCGCCTATGTGACGTTTCACCTTGACAAAACATGTTAATTTTTATATTTTCAGGCTAGATTGTTGAAGACTGAAGAGAAGTTCACTAACCGTGAGGATGGATGAAAAAGAGCCGTAAACTATTTTTCTACTCTGAAGAGAATGTATCGTTCGTCGAGGCAAGAGGATTCAAAGCTAAATTCTCTCTCTTGGTTGTTGCGTCCGTTTTCGTAGCATTGGGCGCGATCTTTGGAGCGAATCATTTTCTCGGAGATGTACTCGGGATCGATGTTGACCGGATGAATTTCCTCTCCACTGAGAATAAATTATTGAAAGCCGAAATCAAAACGCTTTCCGCCAAGCTGACCGATATGTCGCAGACGATGGATAAGCTGTCGGAACGGGAAAACCAGCTCCGTCTCGCAGTCAACCTCCCCCATATCGATGCGGATACCAGGGTGATCGGGACTGGAGGCACAAAGCGCGAAACGAACATCGGCATCGTATCGAAAGATGCGAGCGACCTGATGAGTTCAGCGGAACAATTGCTCGACAAGCTGGACAAGGAAGTCGTCTTCCAGCAGCAGAGCTACCAGGATATTTACAATAAGTCGAAGTATAACAAAGAGCTGTTCGCGCACATCCCTGCAATCAAGCCGATGTCGGGTTTTTTCAACTACCATGATTTTGGCATGCGTCTTCACCCGATTCTCGGGATCGTTAGGATGCATGAAGGTGTCGACATCTCAAACGATGTCGGGACCCCGGTCTATGCCACCGGTGACGGTGTCATCGAATCTGCCGGCGGCACGGGCGGAGGGTATGGTATTGCCGTCGAAGTGAACCATGGCTTCGGCTACAAAACATGGTATGCTCACTTGCTCCGTCCGGCAGCCCGCGTAGGGCAGAAAGTGCGCCGCGGCGATCTGATCGCATATTCAGGCAACAGCGGTCTCTCGACCGCACCTCATCTGCATTACGAAGTCCGTATGAACGGCAAGAAGATGGACCCCGTAGCATACTTCATCGATGACGTTGACTATAAGCAAATACGTGAACAGCTTGCGCTCGCAAAAGAGCAATGAATCTACCATTGACGGTTTCCGTGAAAGAACATTCTATTTGGAGAGTGAGTAGTTATGATATGGACAATGGAACTGGCATCCTATCTCGAAGATGCGCCGTGGCCCGCGACGAAGGAAGAATTGATTGATTATGCCGTTCGTACAGGGACACCCATTGAAGTGCTGGAGAATCTGCAGGAATTAGAAGACAGTGATGAACCATACGAAAGCATGGAAGAAATCTGGCCCGACTACCCGACGGATGAGGATTTTTTTTATGAAGACGAGGGTGAATACTAATCCGCTCCACCTGTGGCATTTCCATTTTTAATACACTCTGCTGATTGTCTGTCTCTTGTGTAATCATTTTTCTATTTTACGCCGAAGGAGAAAACCCAGCCGCTTAACGCTGGGTTTTTCGTTCATGCCAAGAAATCCATGTAATCTCAACATCTCTCGAAGGCCGGTAGCCCTCACTGCGCAATTTCTGTGGGGCATGCTCGGCGTTCTCTTTCTTTTCTGTTCGCCGGCATCCTTTGCTTTCCAGAACAAAAGCCAGCCCGAACAGTACGAAGTGAATGAAATTGTCTTCAAAATTGATGGGACAATATCGAAGGATGTTTATCGGGGAATGATCCAAACCGTTGAGACCCCTGCACGACTTTGGACATATTTGTACAATAACGTCTACAAGAATATCGGATCAAAACCGGAATATTACGACCAGGTATTGTTTCAGGGCGACATCATGAGGCTTCGTCAGTTTCTCAGGGATAACGGTTTCTCCCATGCCGTTGTCGACACCGCGCTGCTGTTCGACACTGAAGGTAAAAGGGTCGACCTTCACATCTCGATCCAGGAGAACAGAAGGTCGGTCATCGATACGCTGAGTGTGATGGGGATCGACAGCCTGCCCCCGGCAATCAAAAAGGAAGTCTACGACGGTCTTCTGGTGAAACAAGGCTCTCCGTTCGTTAAGGTGAGTGTTGAACAGGAACGGCTGCGCGTCCTGCGGATCCTTCTAAACAACGGGTACACGTATGCGGGGATTGACAGCGTTACCGCAGTCCGATACTATTCAACCGATAATTATTCCGTAAAATTCTGGTACCGGCCCGGCGAGCGATATGTTTTTGGTTTGGTGACCATCAACCTGAATCAATGGGACGTTGATTCGACCGTGGTCATCCGGGAATTGGATTTCACACCCGGTCAAGTGTACAGTGAAGAAAAGAAAATGGAGAGCGAACAGAACCTCAATCATCTGGGTCTCTTTGAAAGTGCGAAGATAGAGTCTCAAACCCCGCTCGATACGGTCGTGCCGCCTGCCATTCCGATTCGAGTACTTCTTCGTTCCAGGGAACTGCAGGAAGTCACGCCGGAATTCCTGATCGACGACGAAAACAGCACGCTGAATACGGGTTTGGGTATCGGCTATAATCACAGGAATTTTTACGGCGATGCGCGAAGCTTGTCAGCGCGAATGAGGTTCCGGCTGGAATCGATCGATAACCTAGACCTGGCAGGAGTTTTCAAAGAGGGTTTGAATGAACCGTCGCTGCTGACGACTTCCGACCTCCAAATGCAGATGGTGCAGCCGTATTTCTTCAGCAACAAAACGAGCGCAAGCTGGACAGTCTCGACGCAGTACGAAAAACAGGTATACTATTCCCTCAATACACTGAGAAATAGAATTGGTTTCAGCGATAAGTTTTCGACTACTACCATTGGGTTTGCCGATTGGAACCTGGAGCGCGTCGGTGTGAGCATCAGCGATACCACTAAAGTGAACCCGGCCGATTTTTCAGGAACCAGGGAGAAGCAGTTTAACTCCATTGTTACGCTTACGCTGCAGCAGGATAAAACCAATGACGTGTTCTCTCCTTCGCTTGGATTCTTCCGTTCAATTTCTGTCGAAGAGGCAGGGCTCATTCCGAAACTCCTCAATAGCTTTGGTTCCGGGCTTCCGTATTCAGAATATTACAAAGTAGAACTTCAGAACCGGTATTATTTTTCGAACGGCCGATCGAAATCAGTCGTGTGGGCGTTCAGGCTTCATGGCGGCGTTGCCGAACTCTTCGACCCCGATAATAACACCCCGGTTCCGCCGACGCGAAAATTTTACGCGGGAGGCAACGGCAGCATTCGGGGTTGGAAGTCATTCGACCTGGCTGCTTTTGACAACCCCGCTCAGGGGGGAAATGTCATTCTCGAAGGCAACGTCGAGACCCGGATCAACCTCTTCCCCGAGTCTGGAAAACTCCTTTTCCTGAATCTCGATAATATCCTTGGAGTGATGTTCGTGGATGCCGGCAACCTCTGGAACGGTCTTTCCGAAATCAAGGGCAGAAGTATCGCGATCGCAGCCGGTACAGGCCTTCGGTATGCGACCTTCGTCGGCCCGCTGAGGTTCGATCTTGGATTCAGGGTCTACGATCCGAAAGCGACCCCGGCTCAGCAATGGATCTTCAAGCAAAAGTTCTTCACCGGGTCGTTCAGTATCATTCAAATCGGTATAGGACAGGCATTCTAAATCGCCATGAGTTGGAACTCAATTATCGGCCAGCAGCGCGCGCAGGATATCCTCCGGCGATCGATCGAGCAGGGGAGGATCGCGCATGCGTATTTGCTGTGGGGGCCCCGGGGAACGGGGAAGGACGCACTCGCTATCGAATTCGCGAAGACGCTGTTGTGCGAGCGGCAGGGGACTGAGGCGTGCGATGCGTGTCCGAGCTGCAAGAAAGTACAAATCCTCCAGCATCCAAACGTAAAACTGGTATTCGCCCTTCCGGCGGCGAAGGCGGATAAAGGAGGAGACAGCGTCGAAGCGAAATTTCAGCCGGATGTGAGGGATGAAATACGAAACCAGCTGGAACAGAAGGCAAAGAACCCCTACTTCCACTTCGAGATTCCTAAAGCCACGCAGATCAATATCGGCACGATCCGCGAGATCAAGAGAGAATCGTCGCTCTCTGCTTTTGAGAAGGGAAAGAAGATCTTCATCATCTCCGACGCTGAGATGATGAACGATACCTCGGCAAATTCACTTTTGAAAGTCCTGGAAGAGCCGCTCAGCGATACTATCTTTCTTCTTACGACCTCCCGAAAAGAGAAACTGCTTCCAACGATCGTGTCGCGGTGTCAAAGCGTCCGGTGCAATGTCCTGAAGGATGAAGAGATCGAGCACGCGCTCGCCGAGCGCGAAGGTATCCCGCCGGACCAGGCGCAAATCATCTCGCGGCTGGCCGGCGGCGACTATTCGTATGCCCTTGAGCTCCTTTCGGAGGATCTCGTATCGCAGCGTGCCGGAGCGGTGGAATTCCTCCGTTCGGTCCTCAGCGGGCGAAGCGTAAAGCTGTTGGAAGAAATTGAAGAACGTGTTGTCGAGAACGACCGGAAGACCGTTGAACAGCTGTTGACGATGCTCCTTGTCTGGTTCCGCGATGCGCTTCTGATGAAAGAGGAGGCAGGGGGCGGCGTCATCAACCAGGACCAGCGGGATGATCTGAACCGGTTTCTCGCACGATTCAAGGATTCGAATTTTCCGGCGACAATCGGCGCGGTCGAAAAGGGGCTCGAACTTCTTCGGGGAAATGTGTATCTTCCATTAGTATTGCTTTCTGTATCGATCCAACTAAAGAGAATTCTGCTGAATGGAAAGTAAGTTCAAGCGAATACTGGTCACCGCAGCTCTTCCGTACGCAAACGGGCCTATTCACCTGGGGCATCTTGCCGGTGCGTACATTCCTGCAGACATTTATGTCCGGTACCAGCGGCTGCAGCATCGCGACGTTCTTTTCATCTGCGGTTCTGATGAGCATGGCGTCCCGATCACCATCACGGCGGACAAGGAGGGCGTCTCTCCGCAGGTGATCGTCGACCGGTTCCACGCGATGAATGCGTCTTCGTTTGCACAGCTCGGAATCAGTTTCGACAACTACTCGAGGACGTCGCTCCCCATCCACCATGAAACGTCGAAAGAATTTTTTCTTGATTTCCACTCGAAAAACATTCTCAAGGAAAAGCAAGAACAGCAGCTGTACTGCGAAGTGAATAAGATGTTCCTCGCCGACCGGTACGTCGAGGGAACTTGCCCGGTATGCGGATACGAATCGGCGCGCGGTGACCAGTGCGAAAACTGCGGGACGTGGCTGAATGTTGTTGAGCTTATCAATCCGAAATGCAAACTGTGCGGAGCAACGCCGGTGATCCGCAGCACGACGCATTTCTACCTGCCGCTCGGCGATTTTCAGGAGCGCCTCGAGAAGTACGTCCGGTCCCATACAGAATGGAAGGAAAATGTCGTTCAGTATTGTGAGAGCTGGTTCAAGGAAAAACTGCAGGACCGGGCGGTGACGAGGGATCTTTCCTGGGGCGTGCCGGTGCCGCTGGCAGGATTTTCAGACAAGGTGCTGTATGTCTGGTTTGACGCCGTTCTCGGTTACATCTCATCAACAAAAGAATGGGCGAAGCGAATCGGGAAACCGGACAAATGGAAAGAGTATTGGCAGGACGATACCACGCGATACATTGCCTTCATCGGAAAAGATAATGTCGTGTTCCATTGCATCGTTTTTCCCGCGATGCTGATGGCGAAAGGGGGCTATATCCTGCCGGACAACGTACCCGCAAACGAGTTCTTGAATCTCGAAGGGGGCAAGTTCTCAAAAAGCCGCAACAATGCCATCTATGTGAAGGATGTTCTTGCCTCCTTCGAACCCGATCTGCTCCGTTACACAGTGACGTCGATCCTCCCCGAAACCCGGGACTCCGATTTCTACTGGAAAGATTTTCAGGCCAAGAGCAACAACGAGTTGGCCGACATTTATGGAAATTTTGTGAATCGGACGATCGCGTTTGCGGAAAAGAACTTCGGCGGAGCTGTCCCTCCGCTCGGTCCGCTCAACGCACGCGACAAGGAGATACTTGCGGTGCTTGCAAAGACGCCGGCAGATGCGGGGGCGTTGTTTGAGAGATTCAAATTCCGCGAGGGGAATGTCGAAGTGATGAACCTCGCGCGGGCGGCGAACAAGTATTTTAACGACAGCGAGCCGTGGAAGACGGTGAAGAGTTCTCCGGCGGAATGTGCGACCACGCTTCATATCTGTCTCCAGATTGTTCGGAACCTTGCCGTGTTGTTCGCTCCTGTTGTCCCGTTCTCGTCCGAGACGATCTGGAAGATGATCGGCATGACCTCTCCGCTGTCGGATGAGCACTGGCTGGAGGCCGGAAACCTGAAGCTCGCAGCAGGTCATGCACTGGAAAAATCACACATCGTATTCAAAAAAATCGAGGATAGCGCCATCGAAGACGAACTCCAGAAATTGAAACCCCCGATCGGAGAACCCGCGACTGCCGTTGAAAAGGCCGTACTCGCGATCAAGCCGACGATCTCCATCGAAGAATTTCAGAAAGCGGATTTGCGTGTCGGCAAGATTGTCTCATGCGAGCCCGTGCCAAAATCAAAGAAACTGCTGAAGCTGATGGTCGATATCGGCGCGGAGCAGCGACAAATTGTGGCAGGTATCGCTCAGCAGAGAAAGCCGGAAGAATTAGTTGGAAAAAAAATCATTATCGTTGCAAATCTTGCACCGGCGAAATTAATGGGAGTCGAGTCTCAAGGGATGCTGCTTGCCACTCATGGCGACGGGGAGTCATTCGCATTGCTGACGGTTTCAAACGACGTTGAGCCGGGAAGCTGGATCAAATAACAATTGAGAATGTATTTGCTTCTTCATCTATTATTAATATAAGGATCTCTAATGGAAAAGGTATTACCATATATCACCGCCAACAAGGATCGGTATCTTGCCGAACTGAAGGAATTCCTCGCTATCCCGAGCGTGAGTTCTCAAAAGGAACATGACGGCGACACGCGAAAATGCGCAGAATGGGTATCGGAACAGATGAAGTCGATCGGAATGGAGAACGTACAGATTCTTCCGACCGGCGGGCAGCCCGTTGTCTTCAGTGAATGGCTCCACGCCGCAGGAAAACCGACCGTGCTGCTGTACGGCCATTACGACGTCCAGCCCGTTGACCCGCTCAACCTCTGGACATCGCCGCCGTTTGAGGCGACGATACGCGGGGAGAACCTTTATGCCCGCGGTGCGGCAGACGACAAGGGACAAGTGCTCATCCATTTCAAGGCGATCGAAGCATACATCAAGGAGCATGGTGCACTGCCGGTGAACGTCAAGATCATCATCGAGGGGGAAGAAGAAGTAGGAAGCGAAAACCTCGACAGATTTGTCGAAGAGCACACTGAGCTTCTCAAGGCCGACCTCGTCGTCATCTCCGATTCGGGAATGTTCGCGAAAGGAGTTCCGTCCATTTGTTACAGTCTCCGCGGGCTTTCGTACATGGAGGTCGAGGTGACCGGACCGAACCGCGATCTGCACTCAGGTTCATTCGGGGGCTCGGTCCATAACCCGGTCCAGGCACTGTGTGAGATGATCGCTTCGCTCCATGACAAGAATGGAAAGATTACCGTCAAAGGTTTCTACGATGATGTGCGTCCGTTGACCAAGGTTGAGCGGAATTCATTCAAGAAACTTCCTTTCAGCGACAGGCAGTATGCGAAGGACCTCGGCGTGTCGCATTTGTACGGTGAAAAAGGGTTCTCCACGCTCGAACGGGTATGGTCTCGTCCGACGCTGGAATGCAACGGGATCTGGGGCGGATATATCGGAGAAGGAGCGAAAACTGTTCTTCCTGCAAAAGCGTTCGCAAAAATATCAATGAGGCTTGTGCCGGACCAGACCTCGGCAAAGGCGGCAAAGCTTTTCGAAAAACATTTTAAGAAGATCGCGCCGAAGACGATTAGCGTGAAAGTTCGGAATTTGCACGGAGGAGAAGCAGCGATCACGCCGATCGACAGCCCGGGTGTAAAAGCCGCTGTGGCCGCACTTGAAAAAGGGTTTGGAAAGAAAGTGCTGTATCAGGGAGAAGGCGGGTCGATCCCGATCGTGGCCCAGTTCAAAAAAGTGCTGGGCATCGATACTGTCCTGCTCGGATTCGGATTACCCGACGAGAACGCGCATTCTCCCGATGAGTTCATTAATCTGAATAACTTCTTCGGAGGAATTCGAACGTCTGCTTTCTTCTACGATGAGCTTCCGGGCTTTTGGAAAAACAGGCAAAAGAAAAAATAGTTCGAAATAAGGCGAAGGGAATCGATCGACGGTCTAGCGGATTCGATCGTGCCGATTGCATTCTAGCATTAGGGGTGACGCTGTGATCTTATACCGGCGTTGCCTGAAATCAGCCTTGTTCGGCGCATTAACTGATGAACGCTGTCCGTGCCATGAAGATATATACCAAAACAGGGGATAAGGGAGAAACAGGGTTGTTTGGCGGCGAGCGGGTGCCGAAGGATACGCCGCGCATCGAAGCATACGGAGATGTCGACGAATTGAACTCTCTTCTTGGGGTGATTCGCGCTCTCCGTCCGAACAAGCGGATCGATCGGACCCTGCTTGGAATTCAGAATGACCTGTTCATCGTCGGAGCAGATCTCGCAACCCGAAAGGCGACGAAGCGATCGATCGTACCACAGATCGCCCCTTCGCACGTTGCCGTTCTCGAGAAAGCCATCGACTCGCTTCAATTGTCGCTCCCGCCGTTGAAAACCTTCATCCTTCCCGGCGGGACGGCCGCGGCCTCGCATCTTCATTATGCACGGACAGTTTGCCGCCGGGCAGAACGATCAGCCGTTCGGCTCTCGCACGTTGAACACATCAACGCGAATGTCGTCGCCTACCTTAACCGACTCTCGGACCTCCTGTTTGTTCTCGCCCGATATGCTAATCAATTGGAAAAGCAGAGAGAAACTAAGTGGGAAAGTCCGATGCCCAAACGCTGAGATGAGGTTGTGACGGATATCACTTGCTTTTCAACATGTCGAAAAATATATTAGCAGTGTCTCATCCCGACAGGGAGCGTCCTTCCATTCTTTTAATGGTATCGTATGATACTATTTTTGTTCAGACCCGCACTTCGGAAATCAAATCCCAATCAATCTGTCTCTTCTCAAGACCTATCGAAGTGCTCTTCGATCTATTATTCGGCACTATCCATTCCTTGCGCGTTATCAGCGGTCGGGGAAGGACCCGGAAGGAAATGTTGCCGATCGGTGACGTCGCTCGGTTGTCAATTGAGGCCGAGAGATTGATTTTTCGGATCGTCGTGACGCGAATGTGGTCGCCGGCGAACGATAATTTTATTGTTGATTTGGTCTAAATAAAAGAGAGACATTTCATACTCTTAATTTACGAAGGGGCCTACAATGAAAGACAACAAATTAAAGATCTTGTTATTCTTGACCTTGGTATTGGGCGTCATTCAGTTGTCACCGGCGGGAAATCCAACCGGCGCCGCAAAGCCGCGGAAGCTGGCGAAGACAGAAACGAATTACTTTTTCGCACCGATGGATATCAATAACATCTTCAACTATTATTCCAACAACGGGAGCGGATCAAACAATCCGTATACTGTCATGGGTGAAGGGTTCGAGTTTCCGATCGATTCGGTCAATGGGACTTGCATTTTTCAAGACGGTCTCGTCTGGACAGCCTTCAAACAGGATACTCTTCATTGCGGCGGATCAACATACAACCATGGACTGCAGGCAGGAAGAATAGTCTCTCCCGGAACGGCAAGTGGCTTGCCCGTTCCCGATGATCCAAATAATCCTCTCAACAGGATTTATCGTGTTCGTCCGGATATCAGACCCACGAGCAATGCCGATACGATCGCCCTTGAAACTTCGATTTTGCAACTTCACGAAGTAAAGTATCTCAGCCAATATCAATCAACGACTGCATCCACTCTTCTGAACCAATATTGGGATGATTGGAACAACTGGCCGGCAGGTCAGGGCGCGCCGTACACGGATGTAAATCATGACGGTGTTTATGAACCGGGGGTTGACATTCCGGGATTTCCGGGCGCCGATCAGACTCAGTGGATGGTTATGAATGATGTGAATCCACTCCTGACTCTCAATTTGTACGGTTCGTATCCTCTTGGGATTGAAATGCAGCGGACGATCTGGGCGTACAGCCAGCCCGGAGCATTGCAAAACATAATTTTTCTCAGCAACAAGCTCATCAACAAAAGCGGGGTAGAGTTGGATTCAGTATACGTGTCGCAGTGGGCCGATCCTGATCTTGGGAACTCAACAGACGATGCCGTAGGCTGTGACACGGCGCTCAGTTTAGGATATGTCTATAACGGCGCGGCCGTGGATTCAAATTTTCTGCGGTCGGGGCTCACGCCTCCCTCAGTTGGGTTTGATTTCCTTCAGGGACCTGTTGTGCCCGGAGGGGCGGGAGATACAGCTATTTTCGACGGCAGATTGATTGCCGGCCGCAAGAATTTGCCGATGACGGCATTTACGTTTTTCGTTAATGCTCAGCAGGGTGCTAGCGATCCGCCTCTTGGCTCTGCGAGCGGAACGCCACAATGGTATAACTACATGAAGGGACTGGTCGGAAGTACAGGTCTGCCGTTTCCTGCGGCTGTAACCGGCGGCGGCAAGTTTTGCTTTCCTGGCGATCCTGTGACCAATACCGGTCCGACATTTATCGGACCAGCGAAGGTATCACCTCCTACCGACGTTCGTATGGTGCTTAGTTCAGGACCCTTTACGATGGCCGCCGGCGATACGCAACAAATTGTCGTTGCAGCTATCGCCGGAGTGGGCGCGGATTACTTGTCGAGCATCAGCGTTCTGAAAGCGAACGACAAGGCGGCCCAACAGACCTACGATACGATGTTCAATGCTCCTGGCCATGTTTCGGCGGTAAAGCTTTCATCTGCTCAGACACCGTATTCCTATCTGGTTAGTCAGAATTTTCCAAACCCGTTCAATCCATCGACAACGATCCAATACGATCTGCCGGCATTGAGCAGGGTGACCATTGAAATCTTCGATGTCCTCGGACAGAAAGTACGAACGTTGGTCGATGAAGTCGAGCATGCCGGTTCGTGGCAGAAAGCATGGGATTCAAGGAATAACACCGGCAGCAGTGTTGCAAGCGGAATTTACTTCTATCGCATAGAAGCCGTCGCTGTGTCCGGTTCGGCAGGCGGGTTTAACGTTACTAAAAAAATGGTGCTCGAAAGATAAGGTGTTGTCGAATCCGACAAAAGAGGCGTTTCGGGCTTACGAGACGCCCTTTTTGTTTCTCCGCATCATGGCTTCAATCTCCTTTATTATCTACTCTCGCACCACAATACAATGCGGTGCACATGCCAATAATATGGCTTGCTTCTTTGTTTACGTAGAAGTACTTTGATCGCACCTGCCTGACGACCGGGAGCGTTTGATCTACTTTTCCAATGGTATCGGATGATACTATTTCTCCCCAAGGGTATTCTTCATCGCCCATTGCCTGCTGAATTTATCTCCCCTGAAAAGACCTGTTCGAAAAAACCGCGCAGTTGTGCGAAACGCCATTCTTATTCCATATCAAATATCAACCCAACGACCAATGATCTGAGAAGGAAGATCGACGCAGAGTGTCGGTTTCTTCTCCGAGAATACATTCCTCTGGCGAGCTCTTCCAGGTCCAGTCGATGCATGTTGCATTGTTGGAAAGACCTTCTATTTTTTCCAAATCCTAAACGGGTGAAAATCAATGCGTTCATTAAGTTCTATAACAGGAGGGACAGTTTATGGAACGTATTACGGCACAATTTTCATTTATCATACTCTTAGTTCTGTGTATATCGCAAGCAACTTTTCCAGGAAACCGTGCCAACGGGGCAAGGCCGACATCAATGGCGAAAACGGAAACCAACGATGTCTACCATCCGATGTTGATCAATAATATTTTTAATTATTACGCGAACAATGGCGGTGGATCGTTCAATCCGTTTAGCATTTCATCTGAAGGGTTTGAATTCCCAAAAGGGAAAAACTTAGCAACGGTGATTTTCGAAGATGGCGTTGTGTGGGGTTGCTTTAAACAAGGCACATTGCACGTCGGCGGATCTACGTACTGGCATGGCCTGCAGGCGGGGCCCATTATTTCTCCCGGGACATCGTCCACCCTCCCTGTTGCCGGAGATCCCGGCGCCACAGTGAACCGACTCTACCGAGTTCGCCGCGATATTCCGCCGATACCGAATGTGACTAACCCTGATGATCCGGCGGCCGCGGGTGAACTGACAATTATTCAAAACAGCGAAGTTCCTTTGATCAGCCGGTATGAAAGCGGCGTCACAGCGGAACAAATCTTACAGCAATATTGGAATGATTGGAACACATGGCCTGCCGCTCAAGGAGCGCTCTATACCGACCTTGATCATAACGGCGCGTACGACCCAACGATCGATATTCCGGGCGTGCCTCTATCGGATCAGACAATGTGGTACGTGGCAAACGACCTTGATGCATCGAGAGTGTTGACGTTATGCGGTTCAACTCCTATCGGGCTTGAAATGCAAAGGACCATCTGGGCGTTCAATCGCGGCGGAGCGCTCGGCGATGCAATTTTTAGCAGCACAAGGCTGATCAATAAAAGCGGCGTTGAATTAGATTCAATGTTCGTCGGGCAGTGGTCGGACCCGGACCTTGGCAACCCCGGCGATGATTATGTGGGATGTGATACTGTGTTGAGCCTTGAATATGACTATAACGCCACGCCGATCGATTCCTATTTTCAAACCTATGGCCTTGTGCCGCCGGCAGTCGGCTATCATTTTTTTCAGGGGCCTATGGTGCCCGGAGCAGCCACCGATACTGCCATCTTTGAGTTGAAGTATCGTCCGGGTTTTAAGAATCTGCCCATGACTGCTTTTAATTTCTTTATCAACTCGAATGCCATATATTCGGATCCAGAAGGCGGAAATGTCAGCAGCAACAATGGAACAATTCAATGGTACCATTTGCTCAACGGTTTAGTCGGGAATTCTGGAGATCAATATATTAACCCAACAACAGGGCAGCCGACAAAATTTATTTTTAGTGGAGATCCAGTTACAAGTACAGGATGGATAGATGGAGCCCTTGCCCCGGCCGACCGGCGAATAGCAATGTCCAGCGGTCCGTTTACCATGATGCCCGGCGATACGCAGGAAGTCGTTGTCGCCTGCCTTGCCGCGCGCGGTACAGATTACCTCTCAAGCATTACCGCCTTGAAAGCAAATGTGAGGATTGCTCAACAAGTATATAAAGATCTCTTTAGTGAATTGCCGCCGGAAATTTCCTGCTCTGTCAAGACAGCGGGCTCTCAGGCGACTATTTCATTTGTCGCGGATGCGCGTCTTATTAATGCCTCTGCTGTTACTATCAACATAAAGACTTATAACGATTCGTTGGTCGCGATCGTCCCCCTTGCCGATGATGGTTTGCATAATGATGGAGGAACAGGGGACAAGGTTTTTGGCAAATCAGTTCAAATACCGCAGCTACAAGTAGGTCTGTACGCTGAGGCCAATGTTCTCTACCCGAACGGCAACGTTTTATCGTGGGCTCGCATTGTTGAGAATATCACCACAACGTCGATTTCCGTCCCTTCATATTCCGTTGCCTCAGATAATATCAACGAGGACGGCACCCCAAATCCCGGCGAGAACGTCAGGTATGTTTTTTCGTTGAAGAATAATTCTTCATTTGGATTTTCAAATCTTATGATAAGTGCAGATCCCGCCTTTCCATTTCAATTACTCAACGTCGCAGCACTTGGCAGCGACGCAACATTCCCGTTTTCTTACGATCAGAATAATCCGGCAACCTATTTATCGTTTGATGTACCGAAGAATTATCGCGATTCGACAATACGAATAGTATTAACGATATCGGATTTGATCAACAACCAATGGGTAGACACGCTTGTATTTCCGGCAAAGGCCCTGGGCTATAATTTGTACGGTTCTCCGTTGACGCATGTGTCGGGTACTGCCCTGGGAAATTTTGCGGTATGGATCGTCGATTCTGCAGAAGTGACAAACCATCTCTACGTCATCCGTGGCGTTGATTCGATCGCTCCGGGACCTATCAGTGGATACACGCTGAAAGATTCTACAGCGGGAAACATCCTGATCCAGAATCATCCTCTGCCGGATGTGTTGGGACATACCAGCCCGATAGTGGATGGCTTTAAACTTGTTCTTGGGTCACTCGATACTCTGTCGGGGATGAAAAGTTGGTCGATTCCTTCGGGCACGAGACGGTTCGATCCAGTTGGCGGCTTTACCGGAGTGGGGCTTGAGGGATTTAGCTCTACGACAGACACGACAGCCTACAATCAAAATGCAGGCACAATTGGTATGTCAGCTCATTTTACGGTGGGCGGTACAACTCTCAAACAACCGTCACAATACCACAATGTTCTTCTAACCCTCGCCGCTGTCAATACAGGCAGTGCATTGTGGAATCCGACTTCGACTCCAGCCGATACAAACTTCTCCCGCGCATATCGATATGTTCGTCATGCATCATTGCCGCCGGCTGATACATCATTTGCCAAGTGGATAACGAATACCAGTCATCCTGCTGGCGGCTTTTATCTATACCAGGACTATAACTATGCAGTTCCATTTTCTGCCTGGGACATGGAAACGAATCCTCCGACGCGTCTGTCGGTCGGCTGCCTGGAGTCTAATGATGCGGGTGCGTCCGTTGATGGTCGTTATTGGCCGCCGGTTGCCAATGGCCTTAATAATTCCATATCGCGTGAGTTGTGCTTTATTTTCGCAAAACCATATACAACTACTGCAGATCCATCGTTTAACGTGGATATTCTCTATAATTCAACCCTTCCAATGATGTGGGCCATTACCTGCAACAGGCGAGATGATAATCCCTGGGTAGCGGGCGATCAGTTCGAGATCATTGCAAACCACTTACCGTCATCGCAAGATGTGTGGACTTTTAGTCCTTCTGTCCTCACAAACGTACGGCAGGCTAGTTCGCCGTATTCATTCATGCTGATGCAGAACTATCCAAACCCGTTCAATCCTTCAACGACAATACGCTACGAGCTTCCTGCTCTCAGCAAAGTGAAAATAACCATCTACAATGTTCTCGGCCAGAAGGTTCGAACGCTGGTGAATGGAGTCCAGAACGCCGGGCCGCAGTTTCAATTATGGGACTCCAAGAATGACGCCGGCAGGAATGTCGCGAGCGGCGTCTATTTTTACCGGATTGAAGCCGCTGCCATAACGGGCGCGTCGAGCGCCTTCAGCATTACAAAGAAAATGATGCTTATTAAATAACCTAACGTCATGGCAGGCAACAGAGGCGTTCCGGCAGACCGGCGACGCCTCTTTTTTTTTGCAGATGCCGGACGCCTTATCTGAGAGGTCGCAAGATGGTCTAATGGCTGGTACGGTAAATCAAGAAAGTGCCCGACGGGTGATCAAAGTGTATTCTTTTTTGCGCTTCTCTCATTTATTCATTATATTTTAGCCGAATATGCGCTAAAGCGCTGGTTATTCATAAAGGAAACGCAATGTTCGACGTGTTGAAAAAAATATTCGGCAGCAAACACGAAAAAGACGTTCAGCAGCTTCTTCCGATCGTGGAAGAGATCAACCGCCATTTCGAGTCCTATAAATCCCTTTCAGACGATGAGCTTCGCGCGAAAACGATTGAGTTCAAACAGCGCATCGTGGATGAAACAGCTGAACTCAATGCCCGTCTCGAAGAAATGCACGGCCGATTGAAAACGGAAATACCGTTCGATGAGCGGGAGAAAGTATACGATGAGATCGACGAAGGGGAAAAAGAACTCAACGAAACGATCAAAGATATTTTAGACGAGATTTTGCCCGAAGCGTTTGCCGTCGTGAAAGAGACCTGCCGGCGTCTTGTCGGCCAGGTGTGGGATGTCGCCGGCAACAAAGTTTCGTGGGATATGGTACCGTTCGATGTGCAGCTCATCGGCGGGATCGTATTGCACCAGGGAAAGATCGCAGAGATGGCCACGGGCGAGGGGAAAACACTTGTTGCGACGCTGCCGATGTACTTAAACGCGCTTGCCGGCAAGGGAGTTCACCTGGTGACTGTGAACGATTACCTTGCTCTCCGTGACAGCCAATGGATGGGAAAAATATTTGAGTACCACGGGCTGAAGGTCGGATGTATCCTGCAGAATCAAGATCCGCCCCAGCGCCGAGTACAGTATGCCGCGGATATCACGTACGGAACGAATAACGAGTTTGGCTTTGATTATCTTCGCGACAACATGGTCGGTACTCCCGACGACATGGTGCAGCGCGGCCACTACTATGCGATCGTTGATGAAGTCGATTCTGTACTTGTTGACGAGGCTCGGACGCCCTTGATCATCAGCGGACCGGTGGAGGTCGACGACCAGAAATTTGGTGAAATGAAGCCGCGCGTAGAGCGGATCGTGACCGCGCAGAGGAACCTCGTTGCAAAGATCGTTGGCGACGCGGAAGCCATGCTCCAGGACGAGAAGACGAGAGACGAGGCTGGTATTCTCCTGCTGCGGGCGAACAGGGGAGCCCCCAAGAATAAGAAGCTCATCAAGATCTTCTCCGACGGCGCTTCGAAGAAACTTATGCAGGAGACCGAATCGATCTATCTCGCCGAGCAATCTAAACGTATGCACGAGATCGACGACGAATTGTATTTCGCGATCGACGAAAAGAATCATTCTATAGACCTCACAGAAAGAGGGCGCGAGTTGCTCGCCGGCAGCACCGACAAGGACTTTTTCGTCATCCCAGATATCGGCACGGAAATGAGTCTCGTCGAGAATAATACCGAAATGAGCGCGGTACTGAAACAGGAGAAGAAAGACGAGATCAACAAACTGTACGCCGAGCGGAGCGACAGGATTCACACAGTCCTCCAGCTGTTGAAAGCGTACTCCTTGTATGAGAAGGACGACGAGTACGTCGTGACGGAAGACGGCAAAGTAATGATCGTCGATGAATTCACCGGGCGATTGCTCACCGGGCGCCGGTATTCAGACGGCCTTCATCAGGCGATTGAGGCAAAAGAAGGGGTAAAGGTTGAGCGCGATACACAGACGCTGGCAACAGTCACGCTCCAGAATTATTTTCGTCTGTACAAGAAGCTTGCAGGCATGACCGGCACCGCCGAGACCGAGGCGGGCGAGTTTTTCGAGATCTACAAGCTCGACGTCGTCTCGATCCCGACGAACGTAAAAGCGATCCGGGAGGATTTCGAGGACGTCGTTTTCAAAACGAAGCGTGAAAAGTACAACGCCGTGATCACCGAGATCGAGGAAATGAAAGAGAAACGGCGGCCGGTGCTGGTCGGCACCACAAGCGTCGAAGTTTCCGAGACCATCAGCAGGATGTTGAAGCGAAAAGGCGTAGCCCACAACGTGCTGAACGCAAAACAGCACCAACGGGAAGCGGAAATCATCCAAAACGCGGGACTGCCGGGAGCGGTGACGATCGCGACGAACATGGCTGGCCGCGGAACGGACATCAAACTCGGTCCTGGAGTTCGTGAGGTCGGCGGGCTGCATATTGTCGGAACTGAGCGGCACGAAGCGCGGCGCATCGACCGCCAGCTGCGCGGCCGAGCTGGACGGCAGGGCGATCCCGGATCATCGAAATTCTTCCTATCTCTTGAGGATGACCTGCTCCGGCTTTTCGGCAGCGACCGTATCGCCGGGATCATGGAACGGATGGGATTGCAGGAGGGAGAGGTCATCCAGCACAGCATGATCACGAAATCGATCGAGCGTGCGCAGAAGAAAGTGGAAGAGAACAACTTCGGGATACGCAAGCGGCTTCTCGAATATGATAACGTGATGAACCAGCAGCGCGAGGTGATCTATGCGAAACGACGTCATGCTCTCCTCGGCGAACGGCTGAAGGATGACATCTTCTCGATGCTCAGCGACTTCATCGATGAACTCGTCGAGGAGCACTACGAGAAGGGCAACCTTGACCAGCTTCGGGACGCGTTGCGGGTAAATCTTCTTGTCGATTTCTCGATAACGCCGGAACAATTCCAGACGCTCGGGAAGGACGGGGTAAAGACAGAAGCAGTAAAGTTTGCCTCCGAATTTTACCGCCGCAAGGAAGAAAAGATAGGCGCAGAGATCATGGGAAATGTCGAACGCCTGGCGATGCTGCAGGTGATCGACGTACGATGGAAAGAACATCTGCGTGAGATGGACGACCTGAAAGAGGGAATCCATCTCCGCGCATACGGCCAAAAGGACCCGATCCTCGAATACAAGGGCGAAGCCTTCAACATGTTCATCGAAATGATCGGGATGATCAACCGTGAAGCGCTGAATCTTGTCTTCAAGCTGTTCCCGGAAACGACCGAACAAATACCTATCCAGCGCGCGCGCCGTCCGCTCCATCGCGAACAACTGACGATGACGCATGACGCCGCTAACGGACTTGGATTCCACGCGAACCGTGAACCGGTGGAGGGCAGCGACAATACCCGAGGCGCCCAGCCTTCCGCTCCCAAAGTCCAGCAGCTCCATGCCGCAGAAAAGGTCGGTAGAAATGACCCGTGCCCGTGCGGGAGCGGCAAGAAATACAAGAACTGTCACGGAAAGTAATATAGACAACCTCACCCCCTAACTACGAATTACTTGTCCAAGGGAATATGAAAAAAATCGAAGCTATCATCCGCCCGTTCAAACTCGACGATGTCCGCGAGGCCTTATCCGAAATAGGTGTGAGAGGAATGACATTGACTGAAGTGAAGGGGTATGGAAGGCAGAAGGGACACGCAGAAATCTACCGCGGCTCGGAGTACCAGATTGATTTTCTTCCGAAAATAAAAATCGAGGTTATTGTTTCCAACGATTTTGCAAACAAAGTCGTCGAAACAATACTGAAGGTTGCAAAGACCGGGCAAGTGGGGGATGGGAAGATTTTCATTTCATCGATCGACGAAGCCATTCGTATCCGGACCGAAGAATCCGGCGAAGAGGCCATTTGAGTATTTTGGTATCTTCAATTCCGGTTCAGGCGCCGTCGTGCGCGCTCCGCATACATCGTTCGAGTGAGACAAGTCACAGTCACTAACAAAAATTCTACTAATTTTGCTGAGGCGGAACCGCGGAGTGCAGCGCCGTCACGTTTCGGTCTTTCCCGTCAGTTTGGAGTGCACGAAGGGTGTGACCGGCCGCCGTTGCATGATTGACGAAGTCGGAACAAAACTCCTCTGTATGCTGGCATTCATAGGAATCGCGGCATGCCGGGACGTGGGAGTTCCGGACGTGTGCCGCCAGAAGATTTCACAACGGTTGTTCAACGAACTATCGGATGCACTTGCAAATGAGAGAAAATACCGGATCGTGATCAGGCTTAACGATTCGGCCGGGGTCGCGGAGGCTGTTCCCTCGTTGACGGTCGCGAACAATGCAGCAGCAACTGGATCCGTGACTGCCGCTGAAATTCGAAAACTGTGCATTCTCCGTCAAGTTATCTATATCGACCTTCCGAAGCAATTCCACAAACTGGAACAAAACTAAGGACGACCATGAAACGATCACTTTCCGTGGCAGTGGGGTTATTCTGTTCTTTCTCGATCTGCTTATCAGTCAACAATCTTCACACGGCAGCAATTGTGAAGCCGGACACCCGGCTGCAAGCGAGCCACCACCGCGATGCAAGTGCGGGTGCAGTGAGATTTCTTGCAGGTAAGGCCTTGAGGAGCAATGCCAACGGGAAGTTCCGTGTGGTCGTGTACTCAAGCGATCTACAGGAGGCGATGAAGACTGGCGTTATGCCGAGGACAGTGACGAATGATTTTTTTACCGCCGAAGTTACGGCGGATCAACTTGCCAGGCTTTCGAAGCTGGGGAGCGTGAGCCGGGTCCTGCCCGCAAAGAAATGCTGGCCGCTGCTGGACCTTAGCGTCCCGGCGATTCATGCCGATCAGCTTCATAGCGGTGCTTTCAACGGAACACACTATACTGGAAAAAACGTTATTCTTGGTTTTGTTGATACGGGAATCGACTGGACTCATCTCGATTTTCGCTCCACTACAGACCAAACAAAATCGAGAATTTTGTGGCTGTGGGATCAATTGGATTCCACCGGCTCTCATCCATCAACGTTCAATTACGGTGCGGAATACAACCGGACTCAGATCAGCAACGAATTAGGGAGCACACCGCCGCATATTGTCAAGGAAATCGATGACGAAGGCCACGGGACTCACGTCGCGGGAATAGCGGCAGGCAACGGCTCGTCCTCGGGCAGCGGATATATAGGAGTTGCGCCGGAGGCGGACATTATTTTTGTCAAAACGACCTTTTACGATACCGATATTATTGACGGCATCGCGTACATAGCGCAAAAGGCTGCGGCTGCCGGAGAGCCGTTTGTGATCAACCTAAGCCTCGGATCGCAGCAGGGTGCGCATGACGGAACCGATCCGATGGAGGCGGATATCGATGAGGTCGTCTCAACTCCGGGGAGCGCCGTAGTGGTGGCGGCTGGCAATGACGGCAACAATCCGATTCACGCAGATACAACGCTTTCGCAAGGCGGCGTATTTAACTGTACGTTCACGATCCCTGCGTACACACCGGCGAGCGATATGCAGAATGATATTGTCTCCTTCGACATGTGGTACGGCGGCGGGGATAAGTTGACGGTGTCCGTCACGAGCCCGGACGGGTCAGTGGTTTCGGCCGCATCTTCCGATTCAAGTGCGATAGATACACCGACGGGCGATGGTGCGGTGCAGATCTTCAACGCGACTGGCGGAGTTAATCCGCTGGATAGTTCGAAAGAATGTACGATCGACCTTTTCGACTACGTGGCAAATAAGCCGCCGAAAGCGGGGACCTGGAAAATTACAGTCACCGGCGCATCGGTAGGGCAGGGCGGAGGCACATTCGATATCTGGCTCTACGATGCTACGATCACTGGTACCGACGGCTCATCCCCCGAATTTGCGACCGGCAATACGTACCGTAAGCTTGTTGGAGTCCCCGGAACATCGAAGAAGGCGATTACCGTAGGTTCGTACATAACGAGGTATATATGGAACTCCATTGACGGCCATTCATATAATTTCAGGAATGAAAAGAAAGACAGGACAGGAAACTATTCTCCATTTTCCAGCATCGGCCCTACGCGCGATGGAAGGCAAAAGCCGGATGTGTCCGCTCCGGGAGAAGTGATTGCGTCTGCGCTCTCAAAGGATTCGTTTGCGGATTCGGCGCTGATCGTTCCGGACGGCAAGCATGTTGTCATGGAAGGGACAAGCATGGCAACTCCTCACGTCGCGGGCCTCGCGGCACTGTTGCTTCAGGCGAGACCTTCATTGACGTCCGACCAGTTGAAGAATGCGATGATCTCTTCTGCGATACGGGATTCGTTAACGGGCTCGACGCCGAATTCTCGTTGGGGATACGGAAAAGTAAATGCGACCGGCTCGATGGGAAGCGTACTTTCGGTGAGGCAGGTCTCAAACGAAGTTCCTGGAAATTTTTCTCTCGATCAAAATTATCCTAATCCATTTAATCCGTCAACGCAGATACGGTACACGCTTCCGCAAAATTTTAAGGGGAATGTGTCGTTAGTTATATTTGACGTGCTTGGCAAGAGGGTTGCAACGCTTGTCGAAGGGGAACAAAGCGCGGGGCAATTTTCCGCAACGTGGGATGCTTCAAATTCTGCCAGCGGCGTATACTTTTGTATCTTGCGTGCAGGGGGATTTCTTAACGTCAAGAAGATGGTGCTGATGAAATGACGCGCCGGAAGACCTAAGGATCGCGCACGCGGGCTTTTATGCGGCGACACGGGAGAGCATGACTTCCTTGCGCGATGCCTACTGAATACCTATTTGATGGAAGAGTAGTTGGCCTGCCTGTTTTTCTCTCTGCGACCTCAAGAACGACTGTGATACGGTGAGAAGGTACAATTTGGCGTTCGCTGAATCCGCGCGCATCGCAGAGGAGAAATGCGATACTGCGGAAGCCGTATCCCCAATCAGCAATTCGGTAAGGCCACAATGGATCTTTGCGTCGAATCGGTTCGGGGCGAGTTCTATTTGTTTTCGAAAGTCTCCCAACGCTTTTTGGAAATTTCCGGTTTGTAGAAACATAAGTGCGCGTTTACCATACGCTTCAGCGTAGTTAGGACTTAGCGCCAATGCCTGACGATAATCGGCGAATGCAAGAACATAATTTCCAACCATGGCAAATGCGTTAGCACGACCGTCGAACGCCTGGAAAAAGGCGGGGTTCAGTTCGAGTGTTCTTGAGAATGCGACTTGCGCGCTGTCGAACATTGAAGCTCTCGTAAACGACAGACCAGCTTCGTAATACGCGAGGGGATCGGACGGACGCAAACGTATCGCTTGCCGAAAATCATTAATTGCATCCACGAACTCTAATGCATCCAATCGGACCGTTCCGCGATTGATGAACGATTGCTCATCTTCCGGCGCCAATTTGACCACCATGTCGAGGTCGTCCAGGGCTTGCCGAATTTCATACCGCGAATAATGATACATCCCGCGTTTGGTAAGAATGAATGTATCGGTCGGGTTTTCGTCGTGCGCTTTTCCCCAAAAGGTCGTACTATCTTTCCAGTATTGAGTTTTTGTCCGCGTGATGTAGGCCAATGTTAGCAGTATGCATCCACACAGCACATAGCAGGCCCAGTTTGCTGCGCGGCGCTCTTTGAACCTGACCATCAATTTTTCAAGCAACTCTCCGAATCCCAAAAATACACCAACAACGGACAAATAAAATGACCGATCGGTGAGAACCCACTCTCCCCCAGCACGACCGGTGAACAGAGGCAGACTTGTTAGTGTAAGGAACAGGAAGCCGGAAAAGATTAACGGGTGCCGTTTTCTGTTCCAAACGACCATTGCCCCCAACAAAACAAATATCAATGGAAACATCGGTTCTCCCAACACCGACGATTTGAGCGCTACCTCATCCCCGCTTGTTACGAGAATATCTGTGAAAGGCATAAGTACACGAACGACAATCTCAACGATGCCAAGCCGCATCATGGCGAGGCTGTCATAGCAAATTTGCAGGAGATAATCTAAACCGCCGCTTCCCTCGGCCCTGAAGAGCAGAGCAATCAACCAGAGGAGGAACAAGAAGGCTTTGCCCGTAATATGTTCGACCTTAAATTCTGAGTCGATCAGGATATCAATGCCGATTAAGGTCAGTATGAGATTAAGGGCTGGAGACCCCGTCGCAAAGAAGAGCGTTGACAATCCTACAACGAACCACCACGAAGTTCTTTTACGGTCACCCTTAAAACGGAGATAGGCAAAACAAGCTAGTAACAAAAGAAGAGTTGATAGAACGACATTCTGCGCACTCAACCAAGCGACCGAGCCCACCTGGACTGGATGTAAGGCAAATAGCATGCTGACAACAAAGGCAATTCTTTCAGACTTAAACAATTTGCGGATGAGGAAAAATACCATAATCGCGTTGACAGCATGTCCGATGATGCTTAAAGCATGGAACAAGAAATAACCGTGCTCGCTGAAACTTCTTTGGAAAGCGAGGAACGCCAATTCCAACGGTGCATAGTTGGCGTTGGAGAAGAGGCCGATTTTTCCTTTCAGAAAGGAAGAGACAACATCAAAGAGGTCGGTATCTTCCCAGCTGATGACGTGATTGAACAGAGTGGGATAATAAATCACGAAGGATGCAACGGCAAGAGAGTAAACGATGAGAATTGTCAGTGTCTTCTTGTTCACCGGCGTGTACCCATTGCGGTTGGTGTTTGCAGCGGCCCGCTGTTGGCGTTCGCCCGGAGTGAATCCCCCAACATCAGGTACAATTCGCGCAACCGGAAAATCTCATCACGTGTTGCCGGCGATTTGTCTGCAAGCTTTTGGAGTTCTGCGACGGCCGCGTTCGTGCTGTCGATCGAGCGGTTAATTTCTGGGACGAGTGGGTCGTTTCTCAACTCAGGGTGATTACTTATTGCGGCAGATATATCCTCCATCGCTTTCCCATATGCTCGTAAGTGGTACTCGGCAATCGCCCTCTGGTATAAGGCCTCGGCGTATTTTGGATTGATCGCAACCGCAGTATCGAAATACGCAACTGCCCCGCGGGCATCCGCAAGCGAGTGAAGAGTTAGGTACCCGATGCTGTAGGGTGCATCGGCAAAAGCCGAATCCAATAATCTTGAAGAATTAAAATCGGCAAGTGCACTGTCGCATGCGCCCAGGTTGCTGTATGCAATGCCTCTGTTGTAGTAGGTCGTTGATTTTGCAAAGCCGAGATCGATTGCACGCGTCAAATCTGTAACGGCAGCCCTTTCCTTGTGCAGAGCAAGAAGAACGCTTCCTCTCTCATGGTAAGCCTGTCCGTCGTCCGGCCTGAAGGTCACGAGCTGTTCACAGTCGGCCAGGGCCCCTCGATAATCACCCCGTTTTGTCTTAGTTTCAGCGCGGTTACCATACGCAATCCCAATTTGGTCGTTCTTTTGAATGACATCATCAAAAAGGGTGAGGGCGTTTTCCCAGACGGGCATTCTTTGAATTGATGCAACCATAAAGAAAAGGATGATGAGTATAAATGCCCCGCTTTTCATGTTTCTTGTCTGGATGGAATGCTTTGAGAGTTCGGCTGCTCCCAGTTCGGCCAGCTCAGCAATCAAAAATGCCAGGCCGATGACCGGGAGGTAGACGTAGCGGTCTGCAACAAGGGAAGCATTGTTGAATGGAATAAGCTGAAGCACGGGGAGCAGGGTGAGAAGGAACATCAACGGTCCCAGGAAAATGCCGTCCGCCATTTTTCTGACCAGCCAGAGGGCGGCGATCCCAAGGGCGAGATACAGCGGTGCAAGGCAATATTCGAGAGGCAGTAGGTTGTTGACCAATGCAGGATACGCGTAACACGCGGAAAGCATTCTCGGCAACGCAAACTTTGAGAGATAGAAATAAAGCTCGTCTGCGATGAGGAGTGCTCGCTGCAGAATGGAATAATTTTGAATCGGGGCTGCCGTGTACTGAAGCGACGTGTTAAGGATCGTCAATGCCGCCGTTCCAATGATAAACGGCGTAAGTCTGGCGATAGTTTTTAGATTGAGTTTGCCGGCGCGGATCCATTCCCCGGCAAGGATAACGAGAGGCAGCGTTACCGCAGTCGGTTTGGACAACAACGAAAAGATAAAGAAGATGAACGATAGAAAGTAGAAATAGATATTATCCCTTCTATCCCACGCGCAATAAAAGAGGAGAGAAATTAAATAAAAGAACGAATAGAGAATCTCCTTCCTAGCCGATATCCATACAACGGATTCGACCTGGAGCGGGTGGAGCGCAAAAACAGCGACGCAAAAGAGCACGACCGTTTCAGATGAAATAAAATAACGCAAAAGAAAGAAGACCAGGATAACGTTCAAAAGATGAAACAGGACACTCGTCATATGGAAACTTTCTGCCGAGCCAGCGCCGATGAACCAGTCGAGAGCATATGTTACCATCGTCAAAGGGTGGTACATGTACTTTGCGTTGGGGCGAAAGAGGTCTGCAACCGAGGGAAGATCGAGATGATGGATCGCGGAATTGTTTGTTACGTAAATACCGTCGTCCCAGTTGGTGAAATCGTACTGGAATGAAGGGAAGTATACGGCAAAGGTTGCGGCCAGAATAAAGAGTAGACCCAGGAGGGTTCGGGCCGTGACGGGTCGATTCATCTGAGGAAAATCCCATGGTAGAATAATTGGTACACCCCGTCAAAATAAACCATACCGGAGTTTAGTCCGATATAGACGGATGGCAGGCAAAGATTGAGACCGACGAGAAACTGAAGGCTTCTTTCAGAGATCAGCGCATATTTTTTTACGTAGACGAGCGCAAAGAGGATCGCTATGAATGAAAACGCCATCAAACGGGTAGTGTCGACCGCAAATATCGTAGCGACGATTCCCGGAAGAATGAACACAAGCAATCTTTTCAATTCCGCAGAGTGGCGGAAGAGCGCTACGCCGAAAACGACCCACAGAAGTTTATAGGACATCACCAGTCCGCCCAATTCCCTTAATGGATGACCGGCCAGCCAGTCAAAACCCGAAAGACCGCCAACAGTCCTCACTGCAAACAACTTTGGCAGGTCAAATCCAAAACTCACCAGCCAGCATGAAACATACGCGACAATCACCATACCAACCCATGCTTTTTCTTCTTTTGAAAAATAAAGCCACGCGATCGCCATAAACAACAGAATACTGACTTCATGAGAAAAAAGCGCCAGCGAGACTGCTGCTATTCTCGGAAGCATGCCCATCGGTATAATGAGAACGATGAGAGCAAAGACCAGCGAGCATTGCTCTGTATATCCCGGCGATTGAAATTGTGTAATAATGAACGAAGTGCCGGCGAGGGAAATTTTTTCCAACAGCGTTGTACGGACCTTGTTCGCATCAAAAAACAGGAGAGTGAGAAAAATCAAAAGGAACGTAACAAGAAGGCTGAAGAGATGAAACAACACAGGGCCTTTAAACTGCAAGAAATAGGCGAGCGCCGGCATAAGCAGGCGTTGATAGAACTGGTTGGTGGTGTCATAGTAATCAAACGGATCTTTGCTCATCTGCCCATAGCCGATCCCCATAATGCCGAGATGGATGGGAACAACCAATATTCCGCTGATAAAAAAAACGGCGATAGAATTTTGAAAAATTTTCTTTACAGAAATATCCGATCTGTGTGCGGTAAAAAAATCCGCGATCGGACGGATGAGAGTACACAACAGGATTGTTGTGGAAAGTAGAAATACAAGACCCCGGACGGTAATCAGAGTATAAAAAAAATCGGCGTTCTTAAACAAAGCTATGGAAAACGTTTGGGGGAAGTCGAGTAACCACGTATTGAGCAAGTGCGCAGGAGAATGGATGACGATTACGGCAGCGATGATTGAGCCCGTTACCCATTCGCGTTGTTTATCGGCAAAAATTTTGGAAAATAACGGTTCAAGCATAGTGCAAATCTAAGAGTTTTTGCTTTAAAAACAACAGTACCCGATGTCCGGTGCGGGCTACTTTGCTTAGCCGCCCCCTCGGGAAGTATGATGTCGCGTCTTTAAAAATCTAAGGAGAATCCCAGCGATCTATCTTGCGTGAATCGCATAAGTTCACTACCCAACGATTCCGATCATCTGTCTGTGCAGCATCAAGGAACGCGCTCGAGATAGAGTTCTAATGGAGCGAGGTAATCGAGAAGCTCATACGGATTCTCAATGAACAACTTTACTAAAAATCTCTCACCAGTTAAAGGCATAACGGAATGCCAACAGAGCGTACACATTAGGTACTGGCCCATTTTCGAACAGACAATGTCCTCAACAGACAATATCTGTTAGGGAAAGAAGGACACTGTTGTTTCGGAGGAATCGATGGCCCCACTATCAGAAGTTTCATCTGCAGTGAATAGAAGGGACTTGTTCCTGTCCTACGAGTTTCTAGGGTAGCTCGATGCTACTAAGGGTCATAAGGGGCAAGTAAAAATGACATACTATCGGTAAAAAACTCTGTTATTTTTAGAGAAGCTTTAAAACGCAATGATTTTGGCCTGTTTCTAGTTGGCATGGTAAATGATAGAATCAGAATGTATATAAAAGAAACCATCGCGTCCTAATTCATTGATCTATTCACAATATGACTCTCTCCTCGAAAGGATAAATTTATGGGCCAGCAACAGCTTCTTTTAATCATCTTGGGCGTTATCATTGTCGGTATCGCCGTAGCAGTTGGTATCACAATGTTCCAGGATAATGCGCTTGATCAGAACCGAAGTTCGGTTATCGCCGATCTAACCACTCTTTCAGCAAAGGCTCAGCAATACTATGCGAAGCCATCAACCTTGGGTGGTGGACAAAATTCGTTCGTTGGTATTTCCGATATATCGGTTTTAGCATCCAGTGCATTCACGACGAATGCAAACGGAACGTACACTGTTAAGACGGCGGGAACTGCCACCTGCGTTATCCTTCAAGGCGTGGGCACGACCCAAATGAGCGATGGTCAGTACCCGACGTATACTATGTCGGTGACATCGTCAAGCCAATTCCCGACCAAGGTGCATTGATACGATTGAAGAGAATTGTGATTTCGCGATATAATCAAATTAATAATCTCAAATTTTTTTAGGAGGATAGAATGGGCCAGCAACAGCTTCTTTTAATCATCTTGGGCGTTATCATTGTCGGTATCGCCGTAGCAGTTGGTATCACAATGTTCCAGGACAACGCACTTGATCAGAACCGAAGTGCGGTCATCGCCGATCTCACCACTCTTTCAGCAAAGGCTCAGCAATACTATGCGAAGCCCTCAACATTGGGTGGTGGACAAAATTCGTTCGTTGGTATTTCCGATATATCGGTTTTAGCATCCAGTGCATTCACGACGAATGCAAACGGAACGTACACTGTTAAGACGGCGGGAACTGCCACCTGCGTTATCCTTCAAGGCGTGGGCACGACCCAAATGAGCGATAGTCAGTACCCGACGTATACTATGTCGGTGACATCGTCAAGCCAATTCCCGACCAAGGTGCATTGATACGATTGAAGAGAGTGCAGTGTCATCAATTAATTACTTAATAATTTAATCATTTAGGAGGATAGTATGGGCCAGCAACAGCTTCTTTTAATCATCTTGGGTGTTATCATTGTCGGTATCGCCGTAGCAGTTGGTATCACAATGTTCCAGGACAATGCGCTTGATCAGAACCGAAGTTCGGTCATCGCCGATCTCACCACTCTTTCAGCAAAGGCTCAGCAATACTATGCGAAGCCATCAACCTTGGGTGGTGGACAAAATTCGTTCGTTGGTATTTCCGATATATCGGTTTTAGCATCCAGTGCATTCACGACGAATGCAAACGGAACGTACACTGTTAAGACGGCGGGAACTGCCACCTGCGTTATCCTTCAAGGCGTGGGCACGACCCAAATGAGCGATGGTCAGTACCCGACGTATACTATGTCGGTGACATCGTCAAGCCAATTCCCGACCAAGGTGCATTGATACGATTGAAGAGAATTGTGATTTCGCGATATAATCAAATTAATAATCTCAAATTTTTTTAGGAGGATAGAATGGGCCAGCAACAGCTTCTTTTAATCATCTTGGGCGTTATCATTGTCGGTATCGCCGTAGCAGTTGGTATCACAATGTTCCAGGACAACGCACTTGATCAGAACCGAAGTGCGGTCATCGCCGATCTAACCACTCTTTCAGCAAAGGCTCAGCAATACTATGCGAAGCCCTCAACCTTGGGTGGTGGACAAAATTCGTTCGTCGGCATTTCCGATATATCGGCTTTGGGCTCTAGTGCATTTACAACGAATGCAAACGGAACGTACAGTGTTAAGACGGCGGGAACTGCCACCTACGTTATTCTTGAAGGCGTGGGCACGACCCAAATGAGCGACAGTCAATACCCGACGTATGATATGTCGGTGACATCGTCAAGCCAATTCCCAACGAAGGTACATTGATTCTTCGGTTATTCATTGTTGAAAGCAGGCGCGCTATGTTTCAATGGCGCGTCTGCTTTTTTCATTATATTAGCACGCGATAGCTCTTTTGCCGCCTGGGCGATCGACGGAACTCACGTTGGGCGTCATCCCCCTGTAAAGACTATTACCGCAGCCACATCGAGCGCGTTAAGTCGGACTGATGCAAGGCAGGGAAGTATATCACCGTATTTTATAAGAATACGTGCTAACCCGTATGGTTAATCAGCATGAACAGCCTATTTTTCGAGCGGTAAAGGATCCAAAGCGAGGAAAAAATATGCCAATCCTTAAAGAAGATCTTTCGATCGCTGATAAAAAGTAGGTTGTTGCCAATTTCGGTGAGTTCTTTTTTTTTGAAAATCTTGAGTGTATTTTGCACGCCAGCAGAGTGTAGAGAATTCATCAACTAGCTAGACTAGCATAACTTATTTATGGGACAGCAGCAACTCCTTCTCATCATGGTTGGGTTAATTATCGTCGCCATTGCCGTGCTGGTGGGTATCTCGATGTTCCAGGATAATGCTGTTGACCACAACAGAGCTGTGGTGATCGCTGATTTAAAAACGCTGGCATCAAAGGCACAGCATTACTACAGCAAGCCGGCCGTTATTGGCGGTGGTGGGAGATCGTTCGCCGGTTTGTCGGTGGATGATGGAATCAGTATCCTTGCAGGTCCCTCATTCACCGACAATGCGAACGGCACATATACGATTCTCCCTCCGGGGGGGACTTCAACAGAACTGATAATACATGGCGTGGGAAAAGTAAGCATGAGCGACGGTACATTTCCGGCTTATGATGTTACAGTCGGTAATCTGGTTCAGGAGTTAACGAGACTCAATTAAATTCCGCAGTACATGGTGCAAAAAGAGTTGAGAACCTCTTTGAAAGATATTTGTAGACCTCCGCAAATTCTCTTCCATTTTTCTTTTAATTGTCAATCATAGGGTAATAAAGGGGCCGTTGCCATGAAATGGCTGTACCGATTTTTCCATTCCGCGTTCTATGCAGATGAAAAATGTAAAAAACCTTGAACGTGGTACACAATAATACAGTGTCGGCGAAGGGCCTATTTCCCGGTAATAAGCGAATGTGATCGGTGTCCGACGACAGCATGAAGAGTTGATTTTTGTTGCTGCCGGTTGTATCTTTTCAGTGTATGATCCAGTGCAATCATCGATCGGTGATCTGCAGACATATTAGAACAGCATCAAAAGAGGGTAGACATTATGCCGGAGTTTCGGATTGAAGGGCTTTCCATGGCGGGCAAACCGATCCAGGGAATTATCAATGCGGAAACTTTGAAACTCGCCAAAGAGCGCGCGGGACAGATGGCGCGTGAACGGAAGTTTAGGTTAACGGGAGTCCGGGTTCGATCCACGTTCCTCTACAGGGTGAAAAAGGGAGAGGAAAAAATCGACGGCGAGCAGAAAGCATTCACAAAACAAGAAGTTCAGGATGCCCTTTCGAAGATGGGGTACCAAGTTCTTTTTGTTCGGAAGAAATTATTTGACAAGGCCGGCGCTGTGCCGTTAACGGAAGTGGTCTCGTTCGTTCGCGTGAGCGCGGATTTGATCAGACAGAAACTTCCTTTCAACGAGATGATGCAGTTGCTCATTAACGACATCCCGAACAAAAACCTTCGGGAATGCGTCCGCGATATCAACCAGGAATTGAAACAGGGGAAGGACAGCGAGAAGGCGTTCGTGAAGCATGAAAAAGAACTAGGGAAATTTGCGGCGCATATGCTCGGACTTGCCTCAAAGAGCGGCAACATGGGGGAGATCTATGAAAGTACCGCGAAGTTTCTCGAGCGCAACGCTGAGTTCAAAAAGAATTTGAAGAGTGCGTTGATTATGCCGATCGTCACCCTGGTCATCCTGTTCTTTGCGGTTGGATACTACGTTGCATACATTTTTCCGGCGACGGCAAGTTTGTTTGTCAAGTTCAAAATTGAATTGCCGCCGATGACGAGAGCGACTCTGAAGATGAGCGACTTCATCGTCGACAATATTGTCTACATCATCCTCGCGTTTGCGATCCCGCTTGTTGCATTCTTGCGATTCGCCACGACAGAGCGAGGAAGGTATTTTCTCGACCAATATCTGTGGAAGGTGCCTGCAATGGGCGACCTTCTGCATAAGACGAGCATCGAGATTTTCTGCCGTGTGTTTTATGCTCTTTACTCAGGGTCCGGCGAAAATATTGAAGTCATAAAGATGGCGGCGGAGGCGTGCGGCAATAAATATATGGAAGCCCAGATCAAAACGATCGCACTCCCCCTGATGGTTGAAAAAGGAATGAACATTACTGAGGCGTTCGAGGCGACGGGTGTATTTACAAAAACGGCTATTTCCCGTTTCCATTCCGGGGCAGAAACAGGGACAGTGAAGAATACGGCACTTCAGCTCGCGGATTATTATGAAAAAGAAACCGGCTACCGAATGAGGAACGCGATCGACTTAATTCAGCTCGTCATCTCTATGATCATCATGGTCGTTTTGACGGCGTTGACGCTCGTTTCTTCTGAGACCGCGACGATAAAACCGAAACCGCCGGGCGGAGGGGGAATTCTCATCCACGTCGTCCACATGTTTCGGTCCTTCATTTAATTGCGTTGAGGGAAGGGAAAACCTATGCCTGATGTAGATATCACCGATAAGATCGGGTACACGCTCCTAAAGAAGGGGATCATCGACTACGAGACGCTCGAAAAATCTTTGAGGGTCAAGGAATCAGAATCCAATAAAAAAGAGCGGCGCAACCTCGGACAGATCCTCGTGAGCGAGTTTAACGCAGATCACGATGCCGTGTTTCGCGAAGTGGCAAACCTCTACGCATTTCGTGAAATATATCTCGCCGACGAGAATGTCGATAAGACGCGCATTGAATTTATTCGCAAGCTTGTCGACGGGTTGCAGGAATCGTACCGCGACCTGCTGATCCAATCGAAAATGCTGCCGTTGAAGTTCGACGAGAAGCAGCCCGATAAGCTCATTATTATCTGTACCGACCCGACCGACAGGAATATACCGGTCATCGCCAGAAATTTTAACGCGAAGAAATACGAAGTAACGTATGTCCGGCTGAAGGAACTGCAGAACCTTCTCGAGCAAGTCGTTCCCCCGCAGAATGAGTTTCTCAAGCTGTTGGAAGATAATCAGATCACTGTCGACACGAGCCAGGATGACGCGACGGTTGACGAAGAAGCGCTGGAAGCCGAAATCAGCAAGAGCGCCCTCGCCAATCTCATCGAGGGTTGCATCGTCGAAGCCGTCCGCAGGGATGTCAGCGATATTCACATCGTTCCTTCCGAAGGCAATGTGACCAATTTCATGTTTCGTGTTGACGGCAACCTGCAGGTCTGGCACCGCCAGGAGAACACACTTCCCGAAGCCGTGCTGGCAGTCGTCAAGGACCGTACCAAGAACGTCGACCGCTTTGAACGTGAGGCGTCGCAAGACGGGTTCATTCAACGCGTCATTGACGGGCACCAGCTGCGTTTCCGTGTTTCGATCATGCCGATCGTTACCACTGAGTTCAAGCATAAATTTGAAAGCGTTGTCATCCGCGTACTCGATGATCGAAAGGTCATCACCGACCTCAACAAACTCGGTCTTCAGGGACCGGCGCGCGCGTTCTTCGACAAGGCAATCAATAAGCCGCAAGGGATTATTATCCTGACCGGCCCGACGGGGTCCGGCAAATCTACAACCTTGATCGCCGCTCTTTATCAGGTGATCGACCCGACAGTCAATGTTCTTACCATTGAAGAGCCGGTCGAGTACATCATCAAGGGAGCGCGCCAATTGAAGATCGGCCCCAAGATGTCGTTCGAGCAATCGATCAGAGGTATCTTGCGTCACGATCCTGACATCGTTCTCGTCGGTGAAATGCGCGATAAGGTGACGGCCGAAACCGCAATCAAGCTTGCGAACACGGGTCACTTGGTTTTCTCGACGCTTCATACCAACGATGCACCGAGCGCCGTTGCTCGTTTGTACAAAATGGGCATCGAGCCCTTCCTGATTGCTTACGCTATCAATATTATTGTGGCGCAGCGCCTTATCCGGACATTGTGCAAAATATGTAAGCAGCCAATCGGCGAAGACGATTGGGGAGACATGATAAAGTTTGGATTTACTGAAGAGGAGCTTCGGGCCCACCAATTCTACAAGGCTACGGGCTGCGACAAATGCAATGGAGGCTACAAAGGTAGGGCTGCTATCCATGAAGCGCTTTTTTTCTCGAAGGCCATCAAGAACATCATCCTGAATGCCGGAGATAAGGTGGATGAAAACGCCATTAGAGATCAGGCCGCAAAGGATGGAATGTGGACTCTGCGTCGGTCGGGCATGGAGCGAATGAAAGAAGGTATGACGACGCTTGAGGAAGTAATTTCCACAACGGTCGAAGACGAATAAAGTAATTTTTACATTTTTACACGTAGTGTAATTTTTACGGTAACAAAAATACCGATTTGCGGGACCGCTGAAGGGGGAGTCTTCTGAATCTTTGATTTTTCGGCCTTCTGCGCTCGCCGTTCATCAGGCATGAATGTTGTGCATATTCAAGGCAGGGGGGAAGGATGATAATGAGAGAAGTGCGTTATGCCACAACACTTCTCTCCGCACGGAGCTAGATTGATTCTATAACTGTGCAACAATAATGGTATTCGGAGAATAAGTCATGGGTACGGGACAAACCCTTCTTACAATAATGGCCATGATGATGTTGAGCCGCATGGTGCTTTCGGTCAATAACGAAAATGCACAAAGCGGCGGCAGCATTGAAATGGCTGCATACCGGATTACTGCAACGTCGCTTGGTACATCAGTGATCGAAGAAGCGACAGGCCTCGCATATGATGAACTATCAGATACTGTAGGTATTTCAACCGTGACGAGTTTTACATTACCGAGTAAACTGGGACCGGATCACAGCGAGACGTATCCCAATTTTGACGATTTCGATGACTTCAACGGATTGCACAAAGTCGACTCTTTAGCCGGCTCGGCTATTTTCACGACCGATGTGACGGTTCAATACGTGAACATTAGCGGCAATACGATAACCGCGTCGCCGAGTACTCAAACTTACAACAAGGAGATTATTGTCAAAGTCTCCAGCAAGTCGATGCCCGACACGCTCACATTCTATAATATCATGAGTTACTGGTTCTTCAGATAACAACCAATGTAAGAGTCCCCCATGGGTTCGCAAGTCATTCTCGATATTATTGCATCATCCGTGACGTTCGGCACTCTGCTGCTGATGGCGATTCGTGTGAACGGCACAGTCAGTGAGAGTATCCAGATGTATAACGGCGATCTGTTGGTTCAAAGCAACATTATCACCGTTATTAATATGGTCGAATACGATTTTCGAAAGATAGGATACTGCGCAATACCGGAAAACCTTCCCGACCCGACCCAGTACATCATTCTCGCCGACTCAAACAGGATAAAGTTCTATACCGATTTGTCGACAATAACGCCGTACTTCCCTAACGGCGACGGGACACCCGACATCGTCTATTACTATCTTGGGCCGACCAGCGAACTTTCGATGACGCCCAACCCCAATGACAGGATTCTGTATCGTGTTGTTAATAACGCCCCTCCAAAAGGTTCGAACTTAGGCATTACACAATTTAGTTTGCTCTACTTTAGCGCCTTCGGAGATACGTTGCCATTTCCTATTACAAAACCGAGTCAAATCTGGGCTATGCAAATTACAATACAGGTTCAGAATGTCTCGGCAAGTACGTTGCGATATAACACCGCAAAGTTCGATACTCAGTACTCACAGGCGTTTTGGAGGCAGGTTCGCCTGGTATCGCAAAATCTCAAAAGTCGCTGAGTTCTCTAGAAGAGGAAAAAAATGGGACGAAATGCTATTTACCTTGCAATGGGTTTCACCATCCTTTGCCTGATGAGTGGGCTCAACATGTCGAGAGTGAGTCTCGATGCATTTAAAAATGCCATACAATATCAGGAAACAACTAATATCCACAATATCGCTCAGGCTGGTACCAATTTCGCCTGCAACCAGATTTTCACCACGCCTAATTGGAGAACCGGCTTCACAAACGTCCCGTTTGGCGGCGGCACATTCTCGGTGTCGGTGAACATGGTCGTCAACGGAAATGATTCGAGTAGAATACAGATAATAACCGGTGCAGCATACCAGGGACAAACCGACTCGATCAAGATACTCCTGCAGCCTAGCCTCTTCTCAAAGTTTGCCTATTTCTCCGATAACGAACCGAGCACAATCAACTGGACGACTGGAGATACTGTCTGGGGACCCTATCACAGTAATACCAAACTTTATGTTGACGGAAATCCTGTGTTTAATGGTAAAGCGACCTCTCTAAACGGCATCGTTAAAGCGAACAAGTCCGACAATCCCCAGTTTAACGGAGGCTTCCAGTCTGGCATTTCGATCACGATGCCGTCCGATTTGAGTTCATTACAGGGAAAAGCGCAGCAGACCGGAGGTGGATTTTATCTTGCGACGTCCAGTGATTTTTATCTAACCTTTAATTCTAACGGTACCGTTAACTATCGGACCGGGACGAGCGGATCGTGGACGACTAAAACGCTTGCCGCCTTTGCGGGTAATAATAAAGTGGTTGTGGTCAACGGCGGGAATATCCACATAAAAGGTGTCGTTAACGGCCAAGTGACAATTGCCGCACTTAGTAGTAGTGGCAGCAATGGCCAAGTCTGGATCGATTCTTCGGTTGTCTATAATAAAAACCCCCTTGACCCAAATATCAGTCCTGCATCGACTGATATGCTGGGGATTTGTGCGACGAATAATATTGAGATAACCAGCAACACCAACAATAATAACCCTGCTAATGGAATTAATATTCAAGCTTCGATCTTCTCCCTAAAGGGAGGGTTTGGAGCTGACAGTGCCACCACAAAAAAAGCGTCAGGAAGTATTCATCTTCTGGGTGGCGTCAGTCAGGCTGTGCGGCAGGCCGTGGGCGTCGTCGGCGGAACCCATGGGTACCTCAAAAGCTACTATTATGATAACCGGTTCCTCGTCGCCGCCCCTCCGTGCTTTCCAACGACCGGTAGCTACGAAATTCTCGAATGGTGGGAATGAGGCGGAACGCGTATTTTCGAAGCTTCCTCGGCCTCCTTCTTTCGGATTGGGTGACTTTCCATATCTCGTATGCCTTTTGCCCGCCCGGGCTGGTTTTCACTATTGCCAAAGCTGCCTCAAAATGTTCCCCCGGAATTTTTTATTGACTTTCACTAAGCATTTCAATATATTCACCACGACATCTAATGTAAAACTTGAGAGTTCTCTCAGTACTCCATTTTTGTACAAGGAGTAGAAAACGAGACACTATTATCCACTCGCAGAGAAATTTTCATGGATCCAGTAGCCGTTGCGCCAATTGTACCGCTAGCTGATGAAGTTCAAGTGAAAGCGCGTCAAATTTTGCAGCAGATGGTTGCGCAAATTCCCGAAAGCGTGTACGGATTGGAGCGCCAGATTTTTATCGGCGATCTCGTCGAGAAACTGCCGGTTGAGAGCAGGACGGCCCTCCACGCGTTCACGAACTCCTTTTTTCTCCGGATGTTTGTGATCAACGCTTCGGATATCGATTTAGGCGGATACGGGGGTCAAGGAGTTATCTGGTACAGAGTATTCGGCTCGAAGAAGCCCGACCTGACCATACCCAAGTTGGAGTTTGATGAGATAAATATTCTTATTCAATCGCTCTTAATGGCGCGGCAGCGTCAAGTGCTGTACGAAAATAAGAACCTCGATTTTTCGTACATGATTGATGATGGGGAAAGGACAGTGCGATTTCGCGCGGATGCTTATCTCGACCTCGACCAGATTGCGCTCAACATGCGCGCGATCAACCAGACCATTCGTCCGTATAAGGCTCTCGAACTCCATCCGAATATTACGAAGATTGTGAGCCTCGCTCACACGAAAGAGGGGTTGACGCTTGTTACCGGCATCACCGGATCCGGAAAAAGTTCGACGCTCGATGCAATGATCGACCTGAATAATCATACTGTTGACGGTCATATCGTGATCATTGCTTCGCCGATCGAGTTTGTCCATAAGTCTGATCGATGCATTGTTCGCCATCGTGAAGTCGGCCGTGACGTCCTTTCGTTTAAAGATGGGGCTATTCAGGCCCTCCGGCAGGACCCTGATATTATTGTCATTGGTGAAATGCGAGACCCTGAAACCATCATGGTATCTCTTGAAATCACCGACAGCGGGCATAAGGTCTTTTCGACGCTTCATACTGCTTCTGCAGTTGAAAGTATCGACCGTATCATCGGTGAAGTTCCTCCTGTGGAACAGGAGAGAGTGAGAAATCGGATGGCGGACGTACTAAGATGCGTAATGTCCCAGAAACTGATACCCAGCCTTGACGGAAAGAGAGTTCTCGCGCGCGAAGTCCTCGTCATGACTCCCTCCGTCCGGTCGGCAATAAAGAACAACAACACCGGTGAAATCTACCAGATGATCCAGGAATCCGGCGATCAGGGAATGACGACGATGGAGCAGGATCTTAAACGGTTGTTCGTACAGAAGAAAATATCGTTGGAATCCGCGATTAACTTCTCGAACAACAAGAAGCGGATGCAGCAGCTGCTTGGCGCCGGCGGCGGTCCGACGGTTGGCGGTTGAGAGTGGTTCAGCCGGCTGTGTCAAAGGTTTTGTAGCTCTATTTCATAATATCTTACACTACACCGACAGCACTACCACATGCCCTATTCGAAAGGAGAAGGAAAGACTGCCCTAGCCATTTTCGTCGACGGGCTGGACGTTAAGTTCGTCCATATCGCGTTGAGGGGTAAGCAATTCCATCTTGAAGATTTTAAGACCGTCAACCTCGTAAAGAAACTTGAGGAACGTCAGGCAGCATCCGATGTCGTCTCCGGGCTGGAAGGTGTGGATATGCTGGACACATCGGCGAATGCTCCGATGATCCAGGAGGGCGTCGCCGATGAAGCCGAAGGCGCCGAAACCAACAACAGCGTCATCCTTGGACTGCTCACCGATTATCCGTCCTACAAATACCAATTTTCATATTCGATCTCCGAGCCGAGTGTCTATTACCAGACATTCGAGGATTCTTTTGGCCTGACCGGCGGAAAACTCAAGAAGAAACTGGTTGAGGAACTTTCCAAGATCCGGGCATCGAGGCCGAATCCGGATGCCGTGGCATATATCAAGGCCACCGAGGGGCAGCTCCTCTCCGTTATCCGCGAGGACGGCCTCAGCCTCATCGACATCCTGGAAAACATCAAGGATTTCATAGGGAAACGGATCCCCCGCATTCCGTTCATCGAAACATCCGACATCTCGCTCATGAACATGGTGCGGGCGAATTACGATATCGGGATGGATGAGATCTCGGTGATCATGTATGTGGGAAGTGAGTTCAGCAGGCTGATATTTCTGAAGGGGAAAGATTTTTTGCATTTCGCCCCCGTGATCAGCGAGGGAAGAACTTCCCCGAATATCGAGAACACCCTCTATTCACGCATCCTCCTCGAGCAAGACAGCGCAGGGATCATGCGTCTCGACAGAATATTTCTTGCCGGCGAAGCGCACAAGCTCGAGTTAAAGCAATTCCTCTCACCCCAATTTGCCGAAGCACCGATCGAGTACCTCGTTCCCAGGAATCTCGATACCGGCGCGCTCCAGCAAAGCGTCGAAGAGATAACGTCGGAGTATGCGGTCCCGATCTCTGTTGCGATGCGAGTGCTGGATACTAAGAACCCCGACTATTACTCCATCGACCTCCTTCCGCAAAGTTTCCGGGAAGGGCAGAAGGTATTCAAGCTAGCTTGGCACGGGTATTTCCTGATGCTGCTCATCTTCCTCGGTACGTTGTTCTTTACGACGCGCGTTGCCGACCTCGCAGAAGAGGTGCGGGCCGCAAACAGGGAGCTTCAGGAAAAGCAGCTGCAGCAGTCGGAGAACGAGCGGCTCCAAAAGATACTCGATAGCCTGACCGTTCAGAATCAACAATTCATCAGCGCTCTTGAAGTGTATGACAAAATCGTCCCAGACTACAACCGCTGGAGCAAGGTGTTTTACCATCTCACGCAAAGCGTTGAGGATGTAAACTCTGTGTGGGTTGGTGATATTGCCACGAAACCGGACAGCACGATCGAACTCACGGGATACACGCTCTACCGGCCGCGCATCCCACGCATAGCGAACATGTTTGAAAAGGCTACTTTGCAATCGGTCGAACTGCAGGAGATACGCGGGAAGACGGTATACAAGTTTATTTTGTCGATTCAGAAATTGGATTCCGATTGAAGAAGGCGATTTGTGTCATATAAGATACGAAATTCTATTGCACTCGGTGTTCTCCTATTCCTCGTAATCGGGATCGGCGGGTATATTTCGTTTATTTATCAGCCGGGGAAAATAAACAAGTATAGAAAGGAAGCCAAGGCAATCGAGGCTCAGTTAAAGGACAACGCTTTGCAAACGAGCGCCATTACCGCAATGCAGGAAAATCTTCGCGAAACCGTCCACCGATGGAATAATAGGACAAAGGAAATCGGCGAATCGGATATTTCTTCCCAGACGTACGGGTATCTGAGCGACATCATTGATGAGAGCGGGCAGCTCCGACTCAACCTGGCTTTTTCCGGAACGAAATCATTTGGAAAATATGGTTTTAACACTTACAAGCTTACGGGCAACGCTGAATTTCCGAACATCTTCCGTTTTATCTGGCTTCTCGAGAACGGAAGGCGTTTGTATAAAATCAGCAGCGTTACCCTGCATGGAGAAGAGCAGACAAAGACAACGGATGAATTTCCGACCATTAATGTGCGCTATGAGATGGAATTAAGCGCATACTTCACGTCAGAGCATTCGCTCGGGAAACCGGTGATGAAGCCGGATTCGGTACCTCAGCCGATCACGTCGAATCCTTTTTTGCCGGACATCCTGAAAACGTCACCTCAGAACGTGCGAAACCTTCTCGACGTCGCTTCGGTCAACGTAAAAGCAGTAGCCCCCGGCAAAGCGCTCGTAATGGATCAGACCGGACGGCTGATCACGCTCCAGATCGGCGATGAAGTGTATCTTGGAAAAATGACCGCGACGCATCCGGAGCAGGGTACCGTCGAATTTACGCTCAACAATGGAGGGATTGTTGAAACGGTGAGCAAACAGATTGTCTTTGAAAAAAAATCACAAGGAATTACCCCATGAAAACTCTGGTCGTTCATCCCCGGCGGGCCTGCATGCGGCCGCGCAGTAGAATGTCGGCATCAGGGAGAATCGTTCTTTTGCTATGTGCCGCGCTGGTCTTTGGATTGCAGGGCATGAATGCGCAGAGCAACCGCGAGCGCCGCCTGATCTTGAATGATTACGTGTCGCCGGAAGAACTGATCTCAATGTCGAAGTCGCTGCCGTTTGACAAGGCGGTATCGTTGTTCACCGATTTCAGTAAGAAATACTTGAACAAGATCATCGTCGATCCGACGAATAACAAGAAAGAAATTGGCGTCGACATTGAGAATATGTACTGGCTGCAGGCGTTCGAAACGGTTCTGCGGGCGAATTCGCTGTGGTACGAAGAGAAGGAGGAATATTTCCAGATCTTCAATTCAATGGACAGCACAAAAGCACTGGCGTCTGCCGGCGGGGGCGGGGGAGGAAGCGCGGCTGCGTCGAGGGACTCGTCTTCAAAAGCAATGTTCCTTGCACGGGATATCAAGATCTCAACAGTCTTTTTTTCCATCGATATTTCAAAAACACTGAACACGGGCGTTAATTGGAATTTCAAGGATAGCAGCGCCACCACCGGCTCGGTGTATGGAGGACAGTTCAAGAGCAATCTGGAAAGCCCGGATCAACAATCTTCTGCCTCGGGTGGGTCATCGGGGGGCAGTTCCGGCCAGACGACACTGCCGGATGCGTTCATTGCGAGGATAATGCCGAAATTGAATTTCGGCAACATCACCGGTTTCGTTTCGTTTCTCGAGGGGAACGGACTTGGCGATGTTATCTCGAACCCCCAGATCATTGTTTCGTCGGGGAAAAAGGGACAGATACAGATCGGCACGGATATCTTTGTTACGACAAAAGATTTTGCAGGCAACACCATCCAGCAGCAAATCGCGACCGGTATCATCGTCCAGGTAACGCCGACAGTGTATGAAGTAAAAGGTGTGCGTTTCATCAGCCTTGCCGCTCACGTCGAAAATAGCAAGCAGGATGCCGGCAACATTGACAAGTCCTCGATCGACACATATCTTATGCTGAACGACGGTGAAGAGGCACTTCTCGGTGGTCTGTATTCCACCACAGAAACGTCTACCCGCGCCGGAATTCCTTTCCTCAGAGACCTTCCCTGGTATGTCTTCGGATTGCGATATATTTTTGGGTCTGAGGTAAAGGCCGACACAAGGAACGAGCTTATCATACTTCTGAAGGCGGAGGTTGTGCCTACAATCGAGGAACGTCTCGCCGACAAGATGAAGAACAACGAGAACATTATCGAAAGGACAGAGAAACAGATGCAGGACGAAAATGCGAAACATAAGCCAAAAACGAAAATAGAGTAGGCGTGCATTGTGACTCCTGTCAACTCTTTCATTTAAAACAAAGGAGAGATTAAATAGCGGGTCGCATTTTATTCCGGATTTCTTCGGGTTGATGTTTCACTGCAGGGTTTGGACAATTCTAAAATGGCGTTGACAGCAAGCGAACTACCGTATTTTAGAGAATACGTGCTCT
>Ga0265338_10001013_pt1 | contig 47189 bp, 36 predicted proteins | sample 42126metaG_FD_193579 | JGI IMG/M metagenome (GOLD analysis project Ga0265338, IMG submission 193579) | Rhizosphere microbial communities from Carex aquatilis grown in University of Washington, Seatle, WA, United States - 4-21-26 metaG | ecosystem: Host-associated > Plants > Roots > Rhizosphere...
ACCACGTAAGGCGTGGCGTTGGTCGAGACGCCTTCCATTGCCCGCGGGACATGTCCCTCCGAATACTTCACCAGCAGATCGAAATGCATCTGTTCGTCCACATTGTTGAAAAAGGGAAAGGCGGCGGAAAAGACCATAACGTGAACCGCAGCAAGCAGACACAGCACAACGACGATCCTTTGCTCCCAGGATTTGGAAAAAGCGACGGGCGAGTTGGAGTCGGGGGTGCTCACGCGATTGATCTTGAGCGGGCAAATTAAGGCACGCGCGGCAAATCACAAGCCTGCGCCTACAGGTATTCCCAGCGGTCAAACATCGCCGCCTGGCCGCCGGGCCGGCCGTCGGCCGTCAACAGGTTCCATACCGTGGCGCGGCTAATGCGAAAGCGCCGGCCGGTCTTCGAAATGCGCACGCCGGAATAATCGTCGATGAACCCGTGCCGCGCCACCTCCGCCAGCAGCCGCGCCCGTTCCTCGCGGTTGGGCGCCTCGGCGGTGAGCCGCGACGGCGTGCGCGTCAGCTCCTCCCACGAGATTTCCCAGAGTGCCAGCGCCGCGCGATTGCCGTAGTCCAGGACCGGGTCCGTCTCCGTCCCGTGCGAAACCAGGACAAACGGCGCGGTAAAAACCTTTTGCGCGAGGTCCGCCGGGCCGAAAACGCCGGGCACCAGCTCGCGTCCGGTCCAATGCTTTAAACTGCGCGCGAAATCCGCCGTTTGCGCGATCACCGCATCGGTCTTCCAAATATCATTCATGCCGGGTCACGGCATGGTGGAACCTTCCATCGGCGCAATCAATCCGAAGTTCTCGGTCACTCGTACACAGAAAAATTTCTTGACCACGGATGAACCCGGATGGACACGGATCGAAAACGACTTGGACTGCGGTGGCAGAGCACAGCGGCGACACCGCTTTCCATGCTGCCGATGACCATCAAAAGCGGCGTGCCTCCCGCTCTGCGGGATTCCCGCCGCAGTCCAAAATCTGTAGTTGCAGCCAAAGACCGCATTGGATTCATTCGTGTTTATCCGTGGTCATTCGTGGTTAAATTAAATGGATACGGCTTCGGGACATCACCAGCTTCAACTGACGCTGGATTTTGATGCCGCTTTGGTGGAATATGCCTCTGGCATTATGCCCAAGATCAAAGCCGTCAACTATTTCAAGGCCGTGTCGCCGGCGTCGCAGCCCATTGCCGACAGCACGCACACCATCAGCGAAATCGCCTTCGTCATCACCCGCATCGAGCTGGACAATGGCGTGACCGGCGATGCCAATCTGCTTTCGTTTCATTACTCGCCGCAGGCCATCGCCGGTGCGTTGAAGGACATCCGCCCGCTAGCCATCGGGTTTGAAGTTTCCAAAACCGCGCGGTTCATCCAGGAATATGACCGCGAATCCGAGTATTTTGGCCATGCCGGCATCCATCGCTGGGCACTGGGCTCGATCAACATCGCCATGTGGGATGCCTGGGCCAGGACGCTCGAGAAGCCGGTCTGGCGGATGTTCGATGTCCATCATGACCGCGTGCCGCTCTACGGCAGCGGCGGCTGGCTCTCCTACTCGACCGAGGAACTGCTTGCCGAGGTCACCCGTTACGTGAAGCGCGGCTTCCGCGCCGTAAAGGTCAAGGTCGGCTCGCCCGAACTGGAACGCGACATCGAGCGGCTGAAAAAGGTCCGCGAAGCCGTCGGTCCGGACATCAACGTGATGATGGACGCCAACCAGGGCATGACCGTTCCCAGCGCGCTGAAGCTGGCCACGGCCGTGCGCCATCTGCGCATCACCTGGTTTGAGGAACCGTTGACGCACACCGATTTCGACGGCTACGCCCAACTCCGGCGCGAGACCGGGATGTCATTGGCCATGGGCGAGCGCGAATTCGACACCGTGGCGTTGCGCGAATTGATCCGGCGCGACGCGCTGGATCTCTGGCAGCCGGACATCCTGCGATTGGGCGGCGTCGAGGAGTGGCGCGCATCCGCAGCGTTGGCCCAGGCGCACAAACTTCCCGTCCTGCCGCATTACTACAAGGAATACGACGTGCCGCTGCTGATGACCGTGCCGAACGCGTTCGGCGCGGAATCCTTCGACTGGATGGACCCGCTGGTCACACAACCCATCCGGATGGAAAGCGGCTTCGCCTATCCGAACCCCGGTCCCGGCTGGGGGTTTAGTTTTAAGGACGAGTTTTTGACGGAAATATGAGCCTCATGACGGGAAAGCGGTCTCAGGCTTCCGGGAACATGGCCGGCAGGTCCATTGCGCCATGCAGCAGGCGAATAAAAAAAACGTCACCCGTGCGAACCTGATAAAAAACCAGGTAACCGTCAAAACCCGCAATCCGGAAACTGCGAATATTTGGCTGTCGCAGATCCTTCCGCCGCCGGCCAATCTCCGGTTGGCGCCCGATTAGTTCCACCGCGGAAACGACCTGGCTTTCAAACCGGACGGAAAGCGCCGGGGACACCTCCCCGGCAAACATGGCGATGACCTCCGCAAAGTCAGCTTCAAAAACCGAGCTGAAAACGATTTTCATTTGACGGCGGCCCGGGCCTTGGCGGCAAGCTTCCGAAGGCGGGACACCGAGCCGGGCCGTTCATCTCCGGCGAGACCATCGCTGATCATTTTTTGCAGCGTTTTAGACCGCAGCGAGTCTTCAATTTCAAAGCTGAACTGGATGCGGGCCAGGGCCTCCTGATTGAGACTTCGGAAATTTCTTTGCGCGCTGGCCGTCAGTCGCTCCTTAAGCACATCCGTCACGCCTTTGACCTGGATTTGGCAGCTCATGTCGCAACCATAACACAACCATAATGAGTGTCAAACGAATGCCACTGGCACCCTCTGCCCCGGACCGGTTTGGAATGAAAGAACCCGGGGTGACGCGTCTCGCAAAAAAGTGACGAAGATCAATCTGAAAACCTATTATCGGAAAACGCCCGCCAAAGCGGGTTGTTGGCGCGGAATCCTTCGACTGGATGGATCCGCTGGTCACGCATCCCATCCGGATGGAAAACGGCTTCGTCTATCCGAACCCCGGTCCCGGCTGGGGGTTTAGTTTTAAGGACGAGTTTTTGACGGAGATTTGAGCCGGAAAATTTAAAACTTTCGGACTGACCCGCTCTTTCAGACGGAGAGATGATTAGCGGTGCCGATGAAGCTCGCGAAACGTTAGCGCTGCCGGTCTATTTCCAATATTTATGGTTCAACTCTTTTCCGTTGCGGTGAAACCGTAACTGCTCCGTCTCGCCCCCTAATCCATAAAATTGTTCCATCTTCAGCGATCACCAGCAATCCAGCTGGCCAATGATTGTCGCGCACTCCAAAGCAGCAGTGGTATTCTTTTCCTTCAGCATTAACGGAATTCGTGTAATGAAAAACATCACTGTACGTTCCGCTCACAACGTTTGACGGAACGAAATTGTCAGAACGCCCTCCATCAATCCACACTAAGCGAATATCCCGGAGAACAGAAGCTGCCATACCAAAAGTCTTGGGACCTTCTATTTCAATCTGCGAACCTCGTTGCATTGCCCAGAATAGTCCCACCAAACAAACAATTGCCATGAATCCAAGAACATAGAATTTCGAGCTCTTGCCAATCTTCATATTAATCAAAAGCTGTCAGTCCTGGCCGCTGACACAAGCTCGCTTTTTTCAGACGGTAAGGCCGATTGGTTAAACACCGTGTGGCTATGTCGCGGTTTCATCCATTTCACCATCTAGTCCAACGTCGTTGTCGTCTCCGGCCACAATCACACCACAATCCTTACCTCACAACGCCAGTCCCAGAATTTCAACCAGTTCCTCAGGGGTGAGCACGATGGGGTTTGCCTTCATGCTGCTCGACTTGGCGGCTTTGGCGACCAGGTCGGCGAAGTGTTCGCGCTGGATGCCAAAGCTGGCGAGCCGCGGGACTTTCAGGTCGAGCACCAGGGCGCGGACCCATTTCAAACCGTCATCGGCCTTGGCTTTCATGTCGCCGGCCAGCCAGCGGGCCGCTTCCTCGTAGCGGTACAGCCCCGAACCGCGCGGATCGCGCTGGCGCAGGGCGCGGAGATTCATGGCCATCACGTGCGGCAGCAGCGCCGCGCAGATCGCGCCGTGCGGCGCGGGAAAACTGCCGCCGATCGGTCCGGCGAAACCGTGCACCGCGCCGAGGCCGGCGTTGGCCAACGCCAGCCCGCCGAACAGGCTCGCCACCGCCATGTCCTCCCGCGCGTCCTTGTCCGTCCCTTTGGTGAACGCGATGCGCAGCGACCGCGCCGCGCGGCGCAGGCCCTCGATGCACAGGCCGTCGGTCATCGGGTTGGCGCGACTGCAGACGAACGGCTCGATCAGCTGCGTCAGCGCATCCATGCCGGTGCTGGCGGTGAGCGCCGGCGGCAGGTCATAGGTCAGCTCGGGATCAACAATGGCCACCCTCGCCAGCATCAGCGGACTGCGCAGGCTGACTTTCACCTGATGTTCCGGCGACGCGAGCACGGCGTTGCGCGTCACTTCCGCGCCGGTGCCGGCGGTCGTGGGAATGGCGATGAACGGCGCGGACGGTTTGGTCAGCGGTTTGCCGCGCCCGATGATCTCGACGTAATCCAGCAACCCGCCATCGTTTGTCAGCATGGCGGCGATGGCCTTGGCCGCATCAATCGCGCTGCCGCCGCCGAAGCCGATGACCAGTTCACAGTGTTCGGCCCGGGCCAGCGTCACGCCCTGTTCCACGGTCGCCAGTTCGGGTTCGCCGGGGACGGAAATGGTGGTCGCACTCACGCCGGCGGATTGCAAGCTGGCCTGGAGCCGTCCGGCGCGCTGCGCGTCGCGCCCGGTCACGATCAGCGCGCGTCCGCCAAATTCCCGGGCAATGGCGCCGGCCTCGTTGACCCGGCCGGGGCCGAAGACGATGCGCGTGGCGGTGGCAAATTCAAAATTCATCACAAGGCTGCAAAGTTGGAGTTCAAGCTTCGGCTTGTCCTGGAGCACGCTAAAGCGTGAACTCCAACGGCGCATTCACCATTCCTGATCATCCGGAAACACATTGTTGAATTTCACGCTGGAGCGCGGCTCGGCCATCATCGGGGCCACGGCGTCCCGCCAGACCGGGTAATGCTTCGTTTCCTTGTGCGCGGCGGCGGCGCTGGCGTCGCGATAGACCTCGACGAACACGAACCGCGTCGGGTCATCCAGCTGCTGGACGATGTCGAAGCGGGCGATGCCCGGCTCCTGCAGGCTGGCCCGCGCGTTGGCGAGGGTCGCCGTTTTGAACGCCTCAACACATTCCGGTTTTACGTGAACTTGAATATGGACCACAAGCATGTGCGACCAATAGGCGAAACCTGGGAAAAGCACAAGCCCGGGAATGAACCGCCTCGGTATGGCCAAGGAAAGGCAGTCGAAAATTCAAGCAGAGCCTCGTTACCTCGGCTCCTACAAGAAAATGCTTTGAACGGGGCTGCTATGGTTTGTGTAACCGGTAGAACATCATCGCGCCACCAGTGGCATTGGTGACGACATAAGTTCCACCCACCACCGCGGGTGGCGGAGTGGCTGGAATCCAGTTGGTGGAAGCCAGGTTGGTGACGCATTCCAGGGTGAAGCCGGCGGTGTTCGTCGGCCAGGCAAACACCAGCTTCCCATTCAGCCCGGTCGCGCCCAGCGCCGGGACGGCGGTCGAGAAGGTGGTCAGCGTTGAATAGCCGCCCCACGCACTGTGGTTGTCCTGATACCGCACCTGCCAGTTGTAGGTCGTGCCGTAATCCAGCTTGCCCGCCGGCAGCGTCAGGCTGGTCTTGTTGACCGCGTCTGCGCCGCTGTCGAAGACATTGGTGCTGCCCCGCCAGACGAGCCACTCGCTGGCGGCATGGGTATCGCCGCTGTCCGGGTCGCTGAAGGCCGAAGCCTGCAGGATGGGAGCGGGCGACTGGCCGGTTGCGCCGTTCGCCGGCAACAGGTTGGCCGGCGCAGCGGGCGCGGAGTTGGCCGGGGCGACCGCGGGCGCGGGGACCAGTTTGATGTAATCAAACGCCAGGTTATAGTTGCTGCTGCCCGCCATGGTGAACTTGAACTGATAATTGCCGTTCGAGGGAGCCTGCCAATTCGTGCAATCAAGCTCCTTGAGCAGATTGGTCCACAAAACGATCAGGTTGGTCGACGTGTACAGGTTGATGGGCAGCAGATACGCCAGGTTGGTGGCGGAATAGGTGTCCTGCACCGGGCCGACGTTGGCCAGGGCGCCGCCCGCCGGCCCGCAGGCCAGCTGGAATTTCCCGCGATCGGCGCCGGCATCGGCTCCGACGTAAAGGTGATACGTTCCCGCGGTCAGGTTCGAAACGGTGTAAGTCACATAATCGCCGGCGGCATTGGCCGTCAGCAGGGTGCCGCGCCAGTTGCTGAACGCCGCGTTGGTCGTGATTTGATGTGTATCGCCGGCGCTGACCGTGGCGGAAAGGTTTTCGGTCTCAAAGGCGATTGCCGGAACGATGGTGTAGTTGCTGCCGGCGAGGGTTGAAAACTGGTACAGCCCCGGCAGGACCATGGGCGCGCTCACGACGTTCGTTCCCAGCATTACATTCACCGGCATTTTCGGGCGAAGCCGGCAGGTGTTGCCAAGCTTGGAGAGGATTGTCGCACCGGCGAGCCGGCCGTTGGTCCAGGTCATGTTATCCACTTCGAACCCGCCCCGGGCGCACAGCCCGCTTGCCGTGCCATTGGTCAATTGCGTCGGGAGCGCCGGCAGCAGGATCACGTCGCCGTTCTGGCTCTGCAGGAACATCTCTGCGATGCCGGAAAGCCGGCCAAAAATCGAATCCAGCTGTTTGTTGTTGTCCGCGAAAATCAGGTTGGTGGAAGTTTTATTGTAGCCATACAGGAACATCAGGTTGGTCCAGGCGCCGTCGCCGTCCAGGAGCCGGGTGCGGAGGTTCAGCCGCCAGGCGCAACTCCACGGCGTGATGGCGGAGCTGCCATAACCCCGAAGATCAACCGAATGCCTCGCGGCCGCGGCCGTGGCGGGCGTGTAAAACGTGGAAATCTCGTCCCCCGGGAAAAAGCCGGCCAGATGGGAGCAATGCCGGTGGCCGGAATCATAAGTGGCATCCACATCCTCGAGCCATTCCTGAAGCTGGCCGCCGCTGCCGATTTGCTCCGGCGGCAACTGCCGCAGCAGCCTGAGGAGGTTGGTCCGAAACGAGTAATCGTAATCCGCACCTAGAACGTTGGTGAGGACCTGATTGGCCGCGACGACATGGCTGAACAGGTCGCGCACCAGTTCGTTGTCCATGGTCGGCCCGGGAACATCGGAAACATTATAGGTGCCCTCGTCGTGTTCGGGGGAGTAGGAAGGACACGTCACCATCCATCGCTCGCCCAGGGAGTTGGTATACGCCGGGTTGGTGTGCGGGATGAGATAGGCTTCAAAAAACTGGGCGGCGCCTTTCATGAGCGGATAGGCGTTGGTGGCCAGCCAGTTGGTGTCGCCGGTATAAAGATAATGCCACCAAACATGCTGGCACAGCCACGCGCCACCGGTGGGCCAGATGCCATCGAGGCCGTTGCACGGCGCCGCCGCGCGCCAGAGGTCGGTGTTGTGATGCACCACCCAGGCGTTGGTCAGGGAAGGAGAGAGAAAGTAAGTGTTCGTGGCGATTCTGTTACCGGTGACCTTCAAGTCCTGCATCAGGTCGAACAAAGGCAGCGTGCATTCGGAAAGATTCGCCACTTCCGCGCCCCAGTAGTTCATTTCCTCGTTGATGTTGAGGGTCATCTTGCTGTCCCAGCTCGGCGCGTTGTTGTCATTCCACTTGCCCTGGAGATTGAGCGCCTGCGAACCGGGCCGCGAGCCGGCAATCATCAGGTAGCGCCCCAGCTGAAAATCCAGCGCCACGAGCTGGGGATCGTTTCCGTCCAGGGCGATCTGCTTTTTCCGGTAGCCGATGTCGTTGGCGGTCCGGGAATTGACGCCCAGGTCCAGCACGACCCGGTTGAACAAATTCTGGTAGTCGTTCGTCTGCGCCTTCCGCAAGGCGTTGAAACCCAGCGCGGCGGCGTTCGCGACGTTGTTCGAGCAGGTCGTGACGTAATCGGCGGTCAGATCATGGTAATTCCTGACGTTGGACGCCACCCCCAGCAACAGCACCACGTCATTCGCGTTGGTGACGGAAATGGAATCGCCCGCGGTACTCACCGTGCCGCCGGTGGCGATGAGCCGCACCCGCGCGTCATATTGGACGGCATTGGCAAGCCCATAGGTCGACTTGGAAAACGCCGAGACGCTCGCATGCATCACCAGATCGTTGCCGCTGGTGCTGTAAGTGGCCGTCTGCGCGGTGGTAAAGCTACAAGTGAAGGTGATCTTGGCCGACTGACTGGCGGTGAAGTGAATCGCAATGACGTTGTTGCTCGGCGCGCTGGCGAAGATGTCGCGATTATAGGTCACGCCGCTGTAATCATAGTGAACGTTCACGGTGGCGTTGGTCAGATCCAGGGTGCGACGGTAATTGGCCGTGCCGCTGTGCGGAAACGTCAGCACCAGCGAGCCGGGACACTGATAAGCCGCCTGTTGAAGTGGGTTGCCCAGCAAGTACAACTTTTCGTTGGCCAACATGGTCGTATTGTCCGTGTGGCTGAAACAATTCGTTTGGAGGAGCCGGAAATTGGCGACCAACCGGTTGGTGCTCGCGTAATCATTCGTCGTTCCGCCCCAGATGGTGTCTTCGTTGAATTGAATCTGTTCGCTGCCGACGCCGCCGTAGATCATGGCCGCCAGCTTGCCGTTCCCGACCGGCAGCGCCTCATGATACCAGGAGACAGTGTTACCGGGAACCGCGGGGTTGGCGAACCAGATGCTCAGGGGGCCGGGATCGGCGCGGAGGGATAAAGTCAGCAACAGCCCGAAAATAAATGTGTAAGAACGCGCAGCTCGGTACATAAATGCAAGTTGTTGACTATAAATCCGGTGAGAATTTAAAACAACCCCGCTTTCTGCCAAATTCCATCAAAAAAGTGACACCTCGTCTCAGGAGTGCCATCGCAATTTACGTTGAACCCACGCCCCGATCCCACCACACTGATAGCCTATGGGCGCACAATGGAAACAGGCCGGGCGCGAAATCAACGCGCAGAAAAAAGGTCAGCTGACCGCCAAGCTGGTCCGCGAAATCATGGTCGCCGCCAAACTCGGCGGGCCGGATCCCGACCTGAACCCGCGCCTTTTTGTCGCCGTTGAGAAGGCCAAGAAATCCTCAGTTTACCGGGATACCATCGAACGCGCCATCCGCAAGGGCGCCGGGCTCGACAGCGAAAAGGTCAATTACGAGACCGTCGTCTACGAAGGTTTCGCGCCCCACAAGGTGCCGGTCGTGGTCGAATGCCTGACCGACAACCGCAATCGCACCGCGCCGGAAATCCGCAACCTGTTCAAGGCCGGCACGCTCGGCCAGCCGGGCAGCGTGGCGTTTTTCTTCAATCACCTCGGCGTGGTCGAAGCCACGCATCCCGACGCGAACCGTGACGCGGAGGCGGACGCCATCGAAGCCGGGGCGCAGGAAATCGAACCGCTCGAAGCCGAAGAAGTTCCCGCCGGCCGGAAGGGCGCGCGCTTCCTGACGGAGCTCAAGGATCTCGACCACGTTTCCAAGGCGTTGAAGGCCGCCGGCTGGAATGTCATCGCCGCGGAGATGCGTTACCTGGCCAAGAATTTTGTCGAAGTCAGCGAGCCCGCCCGCAAGGACGTCACGGATTTTCTGAACGCACTGGATGATCACGACGACGTGCACCACGTTTATGTGGCGATGAAATAGACCCGGGGACAGGTGCCGGCCTAGAGGCTGAGGAATTTCACGACCTGCAATTCACCCCGGAAATGGAGCAGGATTTCGTTCCCCTGCACCTCGATCTGCACCGGATGACGGGTTTGTGCATAATCCCACATCGCGTGGCCGTCGGACGGGCTCACCCGGTACAAATCAAAATTGAAAATCGGATCTTCGCCCGGCCCGGTCAGGGGGCTCTCCGCCGCCTTCGAGAGGTAAACATACTTTCCCGAGACAAAACACCGGTCTCCAATGCCCTCGGTACGCCAGATCACCTTGCCGGTGGCGCCCGCCACCTTCAGAACCACTGGGCCAGACTTGGAGGAAAAATCAACCTGTTGCGAAAATTGGATGGTGTCCGGACTCGCCGTGGTGCTGGTCACGTAAAGGTTGCCCGTTCCATCCGGCTGCACCTGGGAAATGCCGACGCTGGTCAGCCGCCAATGGACGTCGCCGGTCGCCGCATCAAAGCTGGTCAACATTCCCTGGTCAAACACGTACAGCGTGTAGCCCGCTTCCACGCAGGGCGCATCGGCTTCCCTGTCGAGCGCTGCCGCGTAGCGGGCCGGGATGCGGTACGTCAGGTTGGCCGTCCAAAGTTTCTTGTTGTGCTTGTCAAAAACCTGGATGGTCTTGCCCGACGCCAGCACGTTCAGGGTTTTGAGCGCAAAAAAGGAAGGTGGTCCGACGGCCTCACCGGTCCAGTCCGAAGCGTCACCGGCCGGCAGCCGGCGCAGGGTGATTTGGTACCGGCTGACGTCCTCCTCCTCCACTCCGCCGGTCTGCTCCCGCCGCGTCTCGTTTACCATCTGTTCGGCCGCATCCAAGCTCTGGCCGGCGGTGAGGTTGTTATCGACCAGCGTTTTTTTCTGGGGCTTCATGGCCTGGTGCGCGATGGTCTTGTGTTCGATCAGAGTCACCTTCATTTGCACGACATCGGTCCCGTCGGTCACAAACTGATCGCCCACGCTTTCCGGCTCCTCCGGTCTGGCATTGGCCGGAAGCACACTTTTCGCCGTCGCCAGGATTCGGCTGAGCCGGTTGTTGGCGGGCAATGTGATGGCCGGCGATTTGGCCGGCGGTTTCGCCGGCGGTTTCGCGGGGTTATTGGTTGGCGTGGCGGCGGCGCTGACCGGTTGAATCGGCTCGGTGCGGACCGTGCCGTCGGCAAACGCGATGCGGGTGATGGTCTGGCGCCCGGCGTCATCGGTGGAAAGCATGGTCATGCCCTCGCTGTTTTGCGCCAGGCCGTAGTACGGCGGGCTCAATGGAATTTCCTGTTTGCTGTTGCCGCTGCGCCGGTCGTACTGGATGAGACGGTCCGGAAACAGAATCCAGAGATCGTTGGGTGTGGCCACGACGCGCGGCGGGGGATAAAGTTCAACCTCCTCCTCAATGTTGGGCAGGTTCGGATCCGGCGGCGGTGGCGGCGAAAATCCCACATTCAAGGGGACGGACCAGAGCGGCTGTTTCCGGGCCACATCGAACAGGCTCATCCGGTTTGCCTTCATGGAAAGCACCTGGTCGGAAGCCAGGAACTGATAGAACCGCGCCCGGTCGCCGTGGGGCAGTGATTCCGAATAAATCACGTGCGGCTGCGAACCAAAAAAGGTGTACCAGACCCAGGCGCCCACGAAAATGACCCCCAATAAAACCGATACCCGCCAGACCAGCGCGCCCACCCGGGCCATCCTGGCACCGACGACTGCCCGCTGATTTTTATAAACGGGCAGATCCACCCCGGTCTCCTCGGCACGGCTCCGGCAATAGGTCGAACAGGTATAACCGTAATGTGCCATGCAATCGCCGCAAATGGGCTTGCCGCAAACGCGGCAGGTTTCCACCGCAGGGTTTTTCGGGTGGCGGGGACAGAACGTCACGCCGGGGTCGGCGGCAGCCGGAGCAGCGGCGGTGGGCGGTGGCGGGACGGCCACCCGGATGGGCGGCCGGGACGGAGCGGGAGTTTCGGGAAGAATGGCCACCGGGGCGCGGACCACCGTCGGCAACGGGAGCGCGGCCGGGGCGAGCTTCTGGCGAATCGTCTCGTTGGCCAGATCGGTTACGTCTGCGTCACAGACGGGACAGTTGACCCGCACCGGCATCCGTCCGTTCACCGGCTCGACGTCAAACGCAAACCGGCTGCCGCATTCGCACTGGATTTTGACTTCCATGGCTAGGGTTTCGGGTTCAGCAGGACGACATTGGTCCCCAGCGGCAGGGGAAAGGCCAGCCGGGACGGCGTGTACTGGACGTTCCCGTCGCAAAACAAAACATTCCCTCCGAACTGGTAGTGATTGTTGCCCGGCTTTTTGCTGTCCAGTGAAAAGACCGTCTGCCCGGGTGTTTTTGCCGCGGCATCCACCTGCGCATCCGAAGCGAGCGGCGCCCCCGAATCGTCCAGGAGCGTCCGGCCCATGTAATAGGCGTAGCTGATCTTTTTGTCGGCGAAGGATTGGGCGTCCGGCAAGGGTTTGTCGTTGCCGCCCGGACAGATGAAAAATTCCGTGCCGGTCGTGTATTTCGGGACCAGCCGGCTCAACGGCGCCTCGGAAGTTTGCGCCCCGGCCACCGCGGGGAGCGTTCCGTTGTTGCCCTGGTCAAACGTCTTCATCGCCGAGTAGATGCTTTGCAGGTTGTTCATGCAGGTGGCCAGTCTTTTTTCCTGCGCGTTCTTCGATCCGGCGCTGATGAAAAGCGTGAACAGGATGAAAATAATCACCATCACGAGCAGCAATTCAAGCAGCGAAGCTCCCGCGATGGAACATCGGGGAACCGGTCTCTGGGTCGGCGGCAGCACAACTCGTGTGTAACACCGGGCCACAATGGTGGCAACAGTTTCTTTGGCGACACCAGAGGTTCGAGACCCGCCGGGAGGAGGAAACGCTCCGGATTTCAGGCGGCTTTGTCCAGCCCATGAGGGTGAAGACCAGGTGAGTCCGATGGGTGATGTGGTGCGGGGGCGTGTTCCTTGGCGATTTCCTGGAGCGCGTTGGCTTCCATTTCATTCGCCTCGGCGGCCACGATCATGTCCTGGCCCGAAGGATCGAGGGGGGCGTTGGCGGCGGCCCGCAACTGCCGGGCCTTGGCCAGGGTTTCTTCCGGTGTCTGGCCGGGGGTCAGGATGATTCTGACTTTGCCGCCAACGGCATACAGCTTGCCGTCCGGCCCCATCTGGTAGGTGTATTCCACATCGCTGGCCAGGGTGCCGGCCACGGCCATGTGCGCCGCCTCATGCGCGCGCACTTCCCGGTCGCGCGCCATCAACTTGGCTACCTCGGCGTGTTCCGCCGGGGTCAATTGCCTGCCACCGTTCAGGCCGCTGATGGGACTGATTCCGTCCATAAATCATTTCAGCCGGGCCGGACCCTTCGGTTGGGCCGCTTAGCCCGCCATACGCATTATCGGCCAATCCAGCCGCGACTTGAGCTTGAAATTCATCCCGTGCAACCCCTGCAAACGAGTCATGGACTTCTTCGCCTCCATCCCTGATAATGAGCGTGCTCCCGCTTAGCCAAGCCGGACCCGGGTACCGTTTCCGACCAAAATTTTTATGACCAAAAAACCAGCGGCCGCCGCGGCCATCAAGCCGGTGCCGGATCCACTCCCGGCCGGCGAAACCGAATCGCAGCAGTTCGGGCGCATCCTGGCCCAGAGCCAGTTCAAACCACTGAAAGCCATCCTCGACGAATTGCATGGCGATGCCGCGGCGATGCGCGGGGCGATTGTCACCACGAATTCCTACCTGAATTTCCTGGGCAAGCTCGGCTATCGCGTCATTCTGGTGCCGCAAATCCACGAGCAGGACTGCTATTCCCGCCTGGGGCCGGCCGGCGGCATCCGCGCCGTGCTGCCGTATCACGACACGACCACCTACAGCACCCTCGTCACGCTCGTGAATTTTGATTCCACGGTGACCACCACCCAAAAATCCATCGACTTCTTCACGACCCAGCTGGCCGAATTCAAGACTCAATTGATGAAATAGGCGGCCCGGCAGAAGGCAAGGGCCGGCTTCGACCGGCACATCCGCCATTTTCAGGGCGCGCCATTGGCCGCCGGCAGTTCCAGGGTGAAGGTAGCGCCACGGCCCACCCCCTCGCTGTGAACGGTGAGCGACCCGTTGATTTCTTTCGCCGCATTGGCACCGCCGTGCAGGCCGAACCCGTGGCCGTCCCGGCGCGTGGTGAAGCCTTGGGAGAATATGCGGTCCAGGTTCTCCGGGGCGATGCCGATGCCGTTATCGCTGACGATCAAACGGACCCGATCCGTTCCGTTGGCGTGAATGGTAAGAATCATTTTCTTGTCCGAATCCTTTTCAACCAGGGCATGTTTGGCGTTGCTGATCAGGTTGACCAGGATTTGCAGAACTTTGTGGCGATCCACCAAAACCTGCGGCACGGGGTGGTAATCCCGGACCAGTTGGACGCCGTGACGATCCAGGGCGGCGCGGTTGATCTGAAGGGCATCCTCCACCAGGCTCATGGGATCCAGCACTTCCAGAACCCCCCCGGCCCGGGCATGGCTTTGCTGCATGCCCACGATGACCTTGATGTGATCGATGTTTTTGGTCAGGGATTCAACCTCCTCCTGCAATGCGCGCTTTTCCTGGACCAGGTTTTCCCCGATTTTTTCCAAATAACCGGGCAGGATCTTGCCCTGGGGGTCCGTGGCCAGAAAATGGGCGAGCTGGTCCTGATGGTCTTTGAGCAGGGCGGCGGCTTTCCCGACGGAGTCCGCCCGGCTGTGCTTCAGGCGCTCGGCCAGGACGGCAACGGAGACATTAACACTGTTGAGCACGTTGCCCACGTTGTGCAGGACGCCCGTGGCCACTTCGGCCATGCCCGCCTGGCGGGAGGCGTGCATGAGGCTCTTTTGCGCCTCGGCCAGTTCGGCGCGAGCCCGCTCCTTGGCCGCCACCTGTTTCCGAAGCTCCCGGGTCCGTTCCTCGACCCGAAGTTCAAGCTTGTCCCTGGCCATGAGCAATTCAGTTTGCGCCCGCCGGAGCAGTTTGTTTTTGCGCGAGATGAGAAAGCTCCAGATCAACGCGACCGCAAATACGACCATGACGCCCAGTAACACCCAGACCAGGTGCGCAAACGTCCACCACGGCGGCCGCCGCAGCAGCTGCACATCGCTCCCGGAGCGGAGGTGGAGCAGGAACGAACGCGGCTGCCCGTATTCGTCGCTCTGCACTTCATAAACCCCGGTCAGGCCGAGCCGGCTGCCCAGCTCCAGGGCTTGCAGTTTTTTTGCCGCCTCGGTCGTCGTTGAATCCAGGCTGGCCTCGAAGGCGGAATCCCTGGTCTGGATGAGCAGGCGCGTCTCACCTTCTTTTTCCACCCGGTTCAACAGCGTGCCCTGGGCCTGGGCCAGCAGGCCTTCCAAATCCAGATTGACGGAATGCACGGCGGACAATGGCACCGGCGCCGGATCCGGGCTGGTTGAGATCCGGCGGTAAACCGCCTCGCGGAGAAGAAATTTCCGGCCTTCACGGCCGGGAAAACCCACCACCTCGACCCGGTCTCCGGGCTGGAGCGCCTCGGGTTGCTGGCTCAGGACAAAGATGCTGTCCGCGCCTTCCTGCACGCACAAGTAGCGGCCCGGCGCGTGAAACACCACCGTGCCGGCGGTGCGGATCCGCTGGTTGAGCGCGCTTTCCATGTTAAATCGCCGCAGGCTGCCGAGCGGGCGGAGCGGCACGGCAAACAAATCGTACGGCGCCGCCTCTTCCGTCTGGATGTATTTTTGATCCGGCGTCCAAATCTGAATCCCCGTCAACTGATGCCGCGCATTGGAGACCGTGGAGCAGACTCCGCCCACGCGAATAATGGAGCCTTTGAGCGCATTGAATGACTGTACGGCCGGAGTCCACGCCTGGAAGTCTCCGCTCGAGGTGCTCAGGTCGAAACCCACCAGGCCGTTGGTTTGACGGAGTTCCCGGACATAGCCGCGCATTTCTATCCAATGGCCGTCCTCCACGCCCGTCAGCGCCTGTTCGAGGGTTACCAGGCGTCCGGGTTCCATGTTCCACCAGCCCACCCGCCGCAGGACGCCGTTGGTGACCGCGGGCACAAAATCTCCCTCTTCGGTCACGCCTTCCAGCCGCACGATCGTTCCCGGTTTCGCGGTGTCCGGTTCGTCCCATTTCGGGTTGATGACCCGGATGCCCCCGCTGGCGTCCTGGACGTAGGCAAACGGCGTGCTGGAATGGGACCAGCCGACCACCGCGCGAAGCTTGACGGGCAAATGCCGGCCGGCTTCTTCGGGGGTCAAGTCCCGGATTTGCTCGGCCAGGCACAGCGGCAGCGGGGGCAATGCACCGGCGGCCATGGTCAAGGGGGGGACGGCTGGGTTGGTTGGGCCTGCCAGTCGATATAAACCATCGTGCAAATACTGCTGCACGCCCAGCACGTAAGGATAGCCAATGGCTTCGATATGCTCCCCAAAACGCAGCGGTTGACTTTGTTTGCTCTGAACCATGATTTGTCCCGTGGCGTCCCAGAGGGTGACCCACTTGCCCGGTTCACAACTGCGCACGATGCCCGCCACCCGGACCACGTTGCTCACGGGCGTGTCCGACTGTATGTCCTGGCTCAAAGTGATCGGCATGGCGAAACGGGCATCCGTCTTCAACGAGCCGACCACCTCGATGTCCGCCGGGCTGTTTACCCACAAGGAGAGATCGCTCAGATTTCCGTTTTTATCGAACTGCGGGGAGTAGACGCATTTCATCCGGGCCAAATCCCCTGCCTTGAAATGAAGCGGCGAACGGTTGGTCCCCTTCAGCACATAGGCCAGGGCCAGGGTGTTGCCGGACAGGAAATGGATCGTGCAGTGCGTTGGATCCTCCAGCTCGCTGTCAATCAGGCCCTCCACCGATATCAAATGATCCTTCAATTCCTGGGGATTTTTGCCCAGGTTGGCCACCGGTTCCGCTTTCAGCGCCACATTTTCTTCCAGGATGCGAATCCGGGTTTTGTCCCAGACCAGCCGCTCCCGCTGGGGTATGATGACCCCATCAATGGCAATCCGTTGGCCGGCTTTCAAGGGAATCGGCGAGTCGAAAACCGGCAGCCAACTCGGGGTCCCCTGGCATTCTCCCGAGGCGTTGTTCCACTCGGCATCAAAATAATAAATCACCATCTCGGTTCGAATCCGATACTCGTCAAGCTGATGTTCGTGCGGTATGCTCCAAATCTCGGAAAGGTTGGTCAGCACCCGGTCGGAAACCGGCGGCGGCTCCGCCGCCTGGGCCCAAACGGACGAGGCCATGAGGAAAAGCAGCCACCCGGCCGCGCCGACCAACAGTCGTCGCAGCCTTCCTTCATCCACGCAGGAAGCATTGATCAGCGGCACCATGTAATCAGGATACCTTCCCTCAACCAACCAAAGCGGCCGGCGGGGGAAGAACCCATGTCATTGTGATATCGGCTGGCTTTGGAAAAGACTCTAGTGCATCAAAGCGGGAATATCACCCCGTTCGGGCCATGTATTAGCCGGAATGAAAGGAGATTCAACCGGATTAATGGCAGCCGCAACCGCCAATTCCACCGGGGTCCTGGCGCCAATGCCAGCGCCCGCAATGGGAACCTATCAGTCCCGCAGGACATGGCAGGTGTAGCCGCCGGGATTTTTCACGAGATATTTCTGGTGATAGCCTTCGGCCGGATAAAACTCCGATGCCCGGGCGACCTCCGTCACCACCGGCCGCGGCCATTGCCCCGACTTGTCCTGTTGCGCCTTCACGCGCCCGGCGGTCTGTTGCTGTTCGTCACTGGTGCAGAAGATGGCCGAGCGATACTGCGTCCCGCTGTCGTTGTGCTGCCGGTTCGGCGTCGTGGGATCGTGCAGGCGGAAGAAATAACCCAGCAACTGTTCGTAACTCAGCCGGTCCGGGTTGAACACCACCCGGACCGCCTCCGCGTGACCGGTCCGGCCGGTGCAGACCATTTCGTAGGCCGGGTTCGGCACCGTCCCGCCGGTGTAACCCACCGTCGTTTCGGTCACCCCGGGAAGCTGGCGGAGGATTTCCTCCATGCCCCAGAAGCAACCGCCCGCCAGGATGGCGGTTTCGGTTTTCGTTCCGCCGGAATCTTTGTCTTTGGCGATCGTCATTGGAAAATCAGGGTTGACCGGCGGAACCGGCGCCGGCGGCGGGACACGTGAGGCGGAATTTCCCCGAAGGCAGCGGCAGCAAGACCGGCATGGACGCGGTTTTGATTTCCGCCCGCACGCCCAGCAGCACTTCCAGCCGGAAAGTCACCCGGCGCAATGCCGTTTCCGCCGGCCCGGCACCATCGGGCACGAACCGCAAAACCCAGCCGCCTTCATCCGGGCGCAGTTCGTAGTGAACGATGCCGTCCAATCCGGCCAGGCACTGGTCCACCTGCCAGGTCGTCACCCGGCGGCCGTCCCCGGCGCGGAGCGCGTCGCGGGCGCGGCCGTGGATCACGAACTCATTTCCGTAGGGCTGCGCGCGCCGCTGCGCCAGGTCGCCGATGCGGTAGCGCAGCAGGGGCATGAAATCGTTGGTCAACGTCGTGACCACGAGGTCGCCGATGCCGTCCGCACCGGCGTCCACAATCTCCAGAAACGCCGTGTCGTAGCCGGACTTCATTTCGCCGCGCTCGTTTTCCATGAGCAGATGACCGGTCTCGGTCGAGCCGTACAGGTTGAAGACCGGTACGCCAAAGACGCGCGCCAGGATCCGGCGATGCACCCCGCTGACAAATTCATAACTGCACAGCACGAACCGCAGCGATGGGAATTTGATTCCGCGTTGTTCGCAATAAAGCGCAAAACGCGCGCCATGCACCGGGTCCAAGTCGAGGAACTGCGGCGACCATTCGGAAATCTCCGCCGCCATCCGGGCCAGTTCCGCCTCGCTCAACAGGAACGGGATGCGCGCCAGGTTCACGAACAAGGTGCGGCCCACTGTCCGCTGTTCGCGCGACATCCAGACCGTCGGGCAGGTCAGGCCGTTGCAGGCCGGCGGCACGAGCGTTGCGCGGCGGGCGGCGGGATGCCCGTTGAGCACCGCGGCCACAAAACCATTCAGCCGCAGCGCGCGCCCCTCCTGCTCATTCCACCAGCCCCGGCCGAAAATCACCGGCAGCCGTTCCTCGGACGTGCCGGAGGTGTGCTCCAATTCCACCAGCTGGCTCTCCACCAGAGCTTCGAGTGTCTGGCCTTCCGGCAGAAAGTTGCGCGGAAATCCGTCCCGCATTTCACGCTTGGCCAGCAGCGGCAGACGCAGGAAGCCTGCCAGGGCGTCGGGCTCGGAATGATTTTCCGCCGGCACCGGGTAATGGCGATACAGCGGCACCGCCCGCCAACGCGGCAGGCGTTCTGCCAGGAGCGGGATGAGCCCCGCCTCGCGGACCAGTTCCGGTGTTGCCAACATAGCCGCAATATACACGCAATCGGCGGAATGCAAACCGGGATGGAAGGGGAACGCGGACCGGCGCCGCGCGGCGGCGTTCACATGTGGAACCAGTTGTAAGGATTCGCAAAAACCGGCCAGTCAACGGCGATTTCCGAAGCGAGCATGAATAAAATCAGCGCGGCGAGAACCAGCGGGCGGATCCGGTTGATTTTTACCGCGTCCAGCGCCCGGTCCAGCCCGTACAGGCAAAGCAGCGAAAAGGGGATGAGCGAGCCGAGCAGCAGCCGTCCTGAGGTGAAATATGGATGGGCTCGCGACGGATAAAAGCAGCTTTGAAAATCGTAGATGATGGAGAGAAAACCGAGAAACGCGATGCCGGCGGCAAGACCGGCAAAGCCGAACCAAAGCGCCAGGCGCTGGGCTTGGGTCGCCGCCGCCGGCCCTGGCCGCAGGGAAACGAGCGCCAGCCCGACGAAGACCAGGGAAAAAACCACATAAATCAAATCCACCGCCGGCAGCGCCAGCGGCACACGATGCCAGAGAAATTCCCCCTGCCAGAAGGTTGCCGTCAGCCCCGAAATGAATGTCCAGAGGCCGCGCGGCGTGAAGATCGGATGGCTCCACCATTCCCCAACCGGCTTGTGCGCCCAGCCCAGCATCTGGATTTTTGCGGCCGTGCCGGTAAAATCACCGAAGGCATGCCGGGTCCAGGCCAGCCAGAGTCCGATGGGCAGGGCCGCAGCCACGACCAGCGCCAGCCAGGACGGGAACGTCGCGCGCAATGTTCCCGTGCGGGCCCATTGGACGATTTTGCCGGCCACGGCAACCGCCGAGACGGCGAGCAGCGGCAGATTGCTGGTTTTCGCCAGGACCGTTGCGGCGAGCGCCACCCCCGTGAGGGCTCCCCACAGAACGCCGGGAGTTTCCGCGCTGAAAAACTTCACCAGGCAAAAGAACGCCGCACCGAAGCAGAGCGGCGAAAGCACGTCATTGTTGATGGAATAAAAGGCGGTTTGCGGGAGGAACGCGATCAGCGCGGGAACGCCCAGCCGCAGGAACAAATTATCCGGGAATATCTGCCGCGCCGTCAGGTGGGCCAGCCAGACCAGCAGGACCACGAAAACAACGTTCAGAAATCGCAGCCAATAAAGCAAGAACCCGTCGTGAAAACCGACGGACTTGCCCAGCCGCCACCACCCGCCGGCCAGGGCGTAATACAACGGCGGCTGGGCCACCTCGTGGTTCGGCACCTTGCTCCACCCCATTTCCACGGCCGCGATGTGCAGATTGATTTGTTCCATCGGCAGCGTCCAGGGCGGCGGCGGAATTTTCCCGTCGGGAAAGGTGTCGGGCGCCCAGAGATACTCCGGCGTGTTGAAGATGGCCAGGTAGGGCATCGCCTCTTCATGGGGCGGGTCGAGCCGGCGCGGCAGGTCGCCGCTCGCATAGCGCGTCACCAGATCGAAATGGGTCTGCTCATCCACATTGTTGAAAAAGGGAAAGGCGGCGGAAAAGATGAAGACATGGACGGCGGCAAGCAGGCAGAACAGGAAAACGATTTTGCGCTCAAGTGATTTGGAAATCATGGTGGCGGATCGGAAGTCGTGGCATTCATCCCGCGCTTAATTCCCCTCAAAATCGGCCATTTTGGCGGCTGGCGTCAAGAACCAACGGTCCATTTTCACGGGCGGGGAAATCGTTTCGCGCGGGGCAGGGAACCATCGGGAAAAGTTGAGCCCGAATGGCCGGGCACAAGATTCCACCGGCGCCAATCCGCCACCCTTGGCCAGTGGTCAGGGCCACTTCCCGGTATAATTGTGTCGCCTGTCTCGGGAAGGAGTGCTTCAATTTCGAAGAACCCGAAAGATATTGCCATGAACGGATACCTCTTTGCCGCCGGCCTCACCCAATCCCAAGTCCGCCCGGCTCCCGGCCGGAGCGGAACGGGGGCGGAGCGCCTGCAAACCTGGGATTCCTGCGTGAGTGCAATCGTTTACGGCGGCGACCCGGAACCGGCGCAGAAGCGGTTTGAAGCCTGGTGCCGGCTGATTCCGGATGGAGAAAACCCGGTCGAGATGGATTTCAAAAAAATCATCGCTGCCCAGTTTGTGGATCAATTGCTAACGGAATCCGGCAGCCGGCCGGTGGACTGGCCGCTGGTTTCCCGGCAGGTCAATGAGCTGTTGCAGGCGACCCCCGTGGACGATTTCGAACAGGGCTATTGGGTGGACGTCAACCAGGCCGTGCCTCCCGGGAAAACCAGTTTCGACGTCGAATCACTGAAACGCGACCTGCCGGAAGACATCCGGTCCGGTTTGAACTGGTCATCCGACAAAAAGTTCTTCTTTCTCCTGAGCGTGCTCAGTCCACGGCCATCGCCGGCAATCGCGGCGGACGATTTGGAATCCGACGCGCCGGAAGGCGAGCCCGTTGGCGAAGAAAACGAGCCGGAAGAAAAACCGGAGTTGGACGCAAACATCGCCACGTTGCCGGAAATGCGGGACAAGGAAGCTGCAGCGCTGATTGAGGCGCGTAATTCCGTGGTCGCCGCGTGGCGGTGGCGAAAATTCGCCGCCAACACCCGGCTCGCCCCGAACGAAATCCTGATCACCCCCTGCTGCAGTTTTGTTCCGGTGGAATAATGCGAGGGGACTAAAGCCTGGACCGCGAAAAGCGGCGGTGGCCCGCTGCCGCCCAAGAAGCTGGTGCGCAGCACTGCGGCGTTCTCAATGCGCGAAGCGTCCTGGAGTGCGCCAGCCCTCTGGCGCTTGGGATGATCGGCTTCACCACCAAGACGCGAAATCACCACCGCTGCCTTGCCCCGGGCGTGCCTTTGTCGTATTTCACGTGGAACCCGATCTCCCGGCGCTTCGGTTCCGGGCGTGTCATCAGCCGGCGGAGGGCGTCAAAAACGACCTTGAACCGGAGGTCATATTTCTTTTCCAGCGTCTCCAGTTTCCGCTCCAGGTCGGCGTTGGAGGCCAGCAGTTGCCGCAAGCGGACGAAGGCGCGCATGATCTCGATGTTCACCCGCACGGCGCGATCGCTGTGCAACACGCCGGACAGCATGGCGACGCCCTGCTCGGTGAAGGCGTAGGGCCGGTATTTGAGGTTTTCCCCGCGTTTCAAGATCACAAACTGTGACCTTGAACGCAGCCACGCTTCGGCCTCGTCGGGTGACAATTGAAACATGAAATCCTCGGGAAACCGGTCGGCATTGCGCTTGACCGCTTGGTTGAGCACCCGGGTTTCCACGCCGTAAAGCCGCGCCAGATCGTTGTCCAATAAAACCTTCTGCCCGCGAACCAGGCGGATGGCGTTCCCGATGGCTTCATCCGGGATGAGTATTCTGTTTTCCATGCCCCCGTTATACCCAACCCGGTTGGACACCCGCTGTCCAAGGGCCGCCGCCATCGAGAGTATGTACTTAACGCAAATTGGCACCAAAACTAAAAGAACAGCGCTTTATTTGCTGGGTAAACCCCTCATGAAGGACGAAATTTGCGTTAAATACATACTCCCGGCCGCCATCTGGCTATCTCCACTGTCGCCAGCCCGGCTTCGAAAGCCACCTGCTTCCTGCCGGCATCGCGACTGCGTTGTCCTTGTGGGTTGACCGTTTCGCAGCTAGCCTGAGCCCCGGATGGTCGCGATAAGCAAAGTGTGATGAAAGAGACAAGGCGCTTATTGGCTCGGGTGGCTTGCGCAAAATTGATTCGCCTGATCATTGTGCTGCTGGGGCTCGTGACCGGGCAATTCCTGTTGTACGGCCCTTCGCTGACCGGACAGAAGGTGCTGTTGCCGCTGGACATTTTAACCCAGCCCAACTTCTACCTCCCCAACCGTGCTGAAAACCCGGATGCATACGCACACGATCCGGTCCGTTCGGACTTGGTGCTGCAATTCGAGCCGGACCGCCGGTTCGCGGCCGGCGAGTTGAAACAGGGTCGTTTTCCCTTCTGGATACCTTACCAATATGGCGGTGTGCCGTTCATTCTGCCCAAGTATTCACCTTTTTTTTTCCTGACCTGCCTGACCGCCTCGCCCGGTCTGATTGCCTGGGCGCAGTTGCTGGCGGCGCTGGTGGCGGGACTGGGCGCCCATTGTTTTGCGCGGCGCGTCCTGCGGGTCGGTTTCTGGCCGGCAACTTTGATTGCCTGGTGCTACCCGATGACCGGTTTCTTCATCCTCTGGCAGGGTTATCCCAATTGTGCAGCCGTGTACTGGCTGCCCTGGTTGCTCCTGGCGACTGACCGGACGGCGCGGCGGAAAAGGTTCGCCGCGCCCATGCTGGCCGTGGTGACGGGGTTGGTTCTCGTCAGCGGCCACATTGATGTCGCCGCGCAGACCCTGATCGTGGCCGGCCTCTACGCGCTGTGGTGTTTGTGGGACGAGCACCGGCGAAAACTTTTTGGCCCGGCGGGCGGCAAAGCGGTTTTGTTCCTGTTGATGGGTTGGGGACTTGGGTTTGCCCTCGGCGCACCACAGCTTGTCCTGGTGCTGGAATATTCGAAAAGCAGCGAGCGAATAGCGGAGCGCGCCCTGGGGTTCGAAGAACGGCCTCCCGTGGGCATCAGGGCTTTGCCGCAGGTTGTGCTTCCGGACATGTACGGGTCAACGATGAAAGGAAGTCCGTCGCTGTTTCCGGACCGGGAAAACTATCTGCCGGAAACCTCATCGGCCGTTTACACGGGAGTGCTGGCCACGTTGGTGGCAGCCCCTTTGGCGTGGTTCAGCCGGCGGCATCGATCCGGCGTTGTTTTCTGGACCGCGCTGGCTTTGGCCGGCTTGAGCTGGTGCCTGAACGTGCCGGGCCTGGTGCAGCTGCTGCGGCTGCCGGGATTGAACCTGATGTCCCACAACCGGCTGGTGTTTGCGTCATCGTTTGCAATCCTCGCCCTGACGGCGATTGGTTTGGAGGCCCTGTTCACCGGCATCGTCCGGTGGCGGCGGGCGCTCTGGATTCCCACGGCGGTTTTGGGCGCGCTTTGTTTTTGGTGCTCCTATCGCGCCGGCGTCTTGCCGGAGCCCCTGGCCACTCAATTCGAGCAGTCGGTCACCGCGGGCGGGTCCATTGGCTGGATGCAAAAGCCCCAGGATGTATGGTTGGCGCAAGACTGGTTCTCCCGGCACTATCAGGTTTCCGGGTTGTTTTGCGGGGCCGGGTTCCTCATCTGGGGAATGCTGGGCGTGGGCCGCGTCCGGCAGCCGTTGCTCGCGGCTGCCATCGGCGTCCTGCTCCCAATCGACCTGTTCTGGTTCAGTCACGGGAGAAGCGAGCAATGCGATCCGGCCCTCTATTACCCCGGCATTCCCGCTTTAAGCGAATTATCCAGCGCCGCCCCCGGCCGGGTCATCGGCTATAATTGTCTGCCGGCGAAGCTGGCGGAGGCAACCGGTCTCCGGGACGTTCGGGGCTACGACGGCATGGATCCGGCCCGGTGGGTCCGCTTGCTGAGGATTGCGGCGGACCCGCGCTCTTCCCTGATACCGCACGCGCTCACCCAGTGGCTGATTCCACAAATGTCTGCGATGCGGACCAACGGCAGCGTGGTCGTGTCACCCGTGTTGGATCTCCTCGGAGTGACTCATGTCATTTTCCGTGGGACACCGCCCCCCGGCATCCAGCCGGTGTTCCAGAGCCCGGATTATTGGATCATGAAAAACCCGGCGGCGCTTTCCCGGGTCTTTGTGCCGCAACGGGTCGAGGCCGGAGTCGATGATGCGAAAATCATCCAAAAGCTGGCGGATCCAGGATTCGATCCCCGCCAGGTCGCTTATGTTGAGGCCCCGGCCGGTCTTCCCGGAGATTGCCGGGGAAGCGCCGGGATTGTTTCTGAAATACCCTCGCGCATCGTCGTTCAGGCGCAAATGGACACGCCCGGGCTGCTGGTCCTGTCCGATTTCTGGGAGAAAGGATGGCGGGCATATATCGACCGGCGCGCGGTGCCGATCCTGAGAACCGACTATGCGCTCCGCGGCGTTCTGTTGCCGGTCGGTTCCACCGTAGTCGAGTTCCGATATGAGCCGGTTTCGGTGAGGCGCTCTTTTTGGCTGGCGGGTTCGGCGACCATGATCATCTTCGGCTGGCTGGGACCTGGCCTTTGGCGGAAATGCAGAACCGGCAGTTCACCCGGCACTTCGGTTCCGGCGCAGAGCCCGGTTGCCGGGCGGAGAAAATGAGAGATGCTTGGAAAGGTTGAGCGCAGCCGGGACGCGGGATCTGCAGTTCCATTACCGAACCAGCCCCGAAGGGGCCATCCTTCACCAGGGGCGGGCGAGATCAGGGCGCCGCTTGCGGGCGGTTCGCGCGCTTTCTTTCGGGCCGGTGGCGGCCAAATCTTCGGCTGGCGCCACGGCCTCAGACGGCTCCGGTCCCGACTCAGCCTGGATGGCAATCAGCGCCTCGTCGATCACGCCGAGCAATTCCTCCCGGCCATGCTTCGCCATCGCGGAACAGGTGAAGATCGCCGGCAGCTTCTCGAACCAGCCGGAGATGCGGGCCGCGAATGCCTCGATGTTCGCCTGCGCCGTGGCCGGCGCGACCTTGTCCGTCTTGGTGAAGACGAGGACGAACGGGACGGAGTTGCGCGCGAGCCAGGCAACGAATTCGATGTCAATTTCCTGCGGCGGCAGCCCGGAGTCGAGCAGCGCAAAGACGCAGCAAAGGCTCCCTCGATGCTTCAGGTAATCGTCCACCGCCCGGTTGAACTTGAATTTGGCCTTGCGCGCCCCAGCGGCGAAGCCATATCCCGGCAGATCCACCAGCCGCCACGTGCGGTTTATCGTGAAGAAGTTGATGAGCTTGGTGAACCCCGGTGTCGGCGAGACCCGGGCAAAGTTCTCCTTGCCGGCCAGGAGATTCAGCAGCGAGGACTTGCCGACGTTCGAGCGGCCGATGAAGGCGAATTCCGGCAGGGACTCGTCCGGACACGAATCCAGGTCCGGGGCGCTGCAGTCAAATATGGCGGAGGCGATGTGCATGACGGGCAACCTATAACCCATTGTCGCAGCAAATCGGCTTCGCCGATACACCTATTTTCCGGGAATGAGAGGAAGCGCAGGCACCAAGACGCAACGCTAAGCCGTCTCCATGCAGTGGGAAAGGCCTTTACCACGGATGGACACAGATTAACACGGATAGAAAAAGGATTTCAGCCCTGCAAACAAGTTCACCGATCGGCGACCGCTCGAACTCGCCAAAGCAACATTTTGCCTTGTCTTAATCCGTGTCCACCGTGATTAGTTGAATCGATATGGCTAAGGAGCCGGCGATTTTGCCTTGAGAGCAGCGGCGTTCGTTGTCCCCGCGTCGGTTTCCTTGAGAAAATCATCCAGTACAACCAGGTAGGTATCGATGGAGTCGCCGGCTTCGGAACCAAGCTCGCGCTTCATCTCCCGCAACTGGTCCGCGGATGACTTTGCTTCGCGCCGCAGGTCGTTCAGGTCCAGTTTGCCGCTCATCAGGTCGTTGACCATCTCGTCGTATTTGCCGGCCGCCTCGGGACTGCCGGCGAGCATTTGCTGGCGGATCTGCCCGACAAAATTCGTGTTCGCGCCCAACTGGCGAAGGGAAGCCGACAAATCCACGTTGGTGTTCGCCAGGGCCGCCGCCGGAATCGCAGCGGGAAGATTCGCGGACACGGGGACCCGCGCGGGATTGGCAGCCGTTTTCGGTGTGGCGGCGTTCGTGCCAAACGCCAGGTTTGCCACTTTTTTGCGCGGCACATTGATTTTGCCCAGCACTTCGCTTTCCAACACCACGGTGTCCACGGACACGGACAACACCTTGCCGGCGTAACGGTCGCCATTCTGCATTTCCACCAGATCCGCACGCGTCTGGGAAACGGCGACGAACATGAGAATCATTCCGGACAAGGCGAACCAGCGTTGAGGTCTCATGGGCAAACGGTAGCTCATTGGAGGATGCTTCGCAAACCGGGCCAATCCTGGCCCAATTGAGCCATACCGATTACCCACCCATCCGGAAACGCGAGAGAAAGGCGGTGTCCGGTGCGTCCTCGCGAATGGCCGCTTGCTGCGCCAGCGAGGTGTCCGCCCATGTCGCCGGGTACGAGCCAAACCCGATGATGGCCTGGGCAAAGCCCTTGTGTCCGATACTCGTCCGCAATTCCTCGCGGACCTGCCGGCTGCGGAACGCTTGATCGAAGACCTGCGACGATATTTCCGAAACCCGGGCCTGCAACTTGACCCGGGCGATAGCGTGTCCGGTGGCAAGCCATCCATGCTTGTCGTCGGTCTTGGTTTTGATCACGGCCAACAGCGCCATCTGTTCCGCCCGCAGTCCGGCCGGTTCGACGGTGATCCTTTCGGCTTCATTGCCGCGCACGATGAAGGTGAGCAACGGCCTCGTCCATTGGGCCACCCGTGAATTACCCATCGACGTTTCGGGCGGGCTCGCCATCGCCGGCGCTTTGACGCCAAATTCCGCGAATTCCAACAGCCGGTTACGGCTCGATTTGCATTGGGAAAACTCCAGCCAGGCCTTCTCGCCCGCCGGGGCACCTTCAAACCGGCCAAAGATGGACGCGGAAACCGGGTCCTTGTTCCAGGATGCGGATGAATTCCGGTCCCGGGCCATGGCTTCAAACAGTTTGACCTCTTGCGTTCCACAATCCGGACTGAATCCGCAATGAATCCTCGCCACCAGCCCGGCCTGGCTGAATTCGGGAAACAACTCCACCCGGCCCAGGCAGCCAAAACGCTTCAATGCCAGTTTCAAATGAAACAAGGCCGCGCCGCAACGAATCATCGATTCGCGACCGTCGGGGTCAGGATCAGCCGCCCCCGACATCGGGCTGGCATCGGCGGATAATTCGACGTGGTTATTGTCCAGACGGAATTGCCACGGCTGCCAATCGTCCATCGAGACGGCCAGGGCGGCGCACTTCACGGCATGCCCGAGCTTCTGCCGGCCGGAACCGCCCGTCGGAAAATCCGATTCAATACTATTCCAGGTTGTGTTCGCATTCATAGCCCTGTCCCCGGCCATCATCGCCATCACGTGATGGAGCCGGAAATGGGTACAGCATTCAATCTGCCATCCGCGGAAAAGGTCGCAAACACGCACGTCCGTCGGTGATGACCTGTACGCGTTTGAACAACCTGAATAAAAAGGAGCACGATTGGACGGGAGGCCTTGCGGAATCCGGGTTGAAAAATCAGGCGCATTTTTCCATGCTCCGGTCATGCCAAGGAAAGATCCGCGCATTGATGCCTACATCGCCCGGGCCGCCGATTTTGCGAAGCCGGTTCTCAACCGCATCCGCAAGCTCGTCCACGCCGCGTGCCCGGATGTGGAGGAAACCATCAAATGGAGCGCGCCGTTTTTCGAGCACAAAGGGATTCTGCTGGCCACGCCGGCTTTCAAGCATCATTGCGCGCTCATCTTTTGGAAAGGCAGACTGTTCCTGGGCAAAGACCAGAAGACCAAACTTCGTCGTCTAGCTTCGCTTTCCGATTTGCCGGGCGATAAAATCCTGACCGGCTATATCCGGAAAGCCGTCGAACTCAACGAAGCCGGCGTCAAAATTCCACGCCCGAAACCGAAACCGAAAAGGAGACTGGCCGTGCCGGATTATTTTCTGACTGCGCTCAGGAAAAGCAAAAAGGCGCTGGCAACCTTTGAGAATTTCAGCCCCAGCCACCAACGGGAATACGTCGAGTGGATGGTTGAAGCCAAACATGAGGAGACGCGCGCCCGGCGCATGAAAGCCGCCATCCAGTTGATGGCCGAAGGCAAATCGCGGAACTGGAAATATCAATAAATTGGTGGGGCGAGGCTCCTGACGAGCCGGCCCTGGCGAATCATAGCGTAACGATGACGGCTCGCGAGGACGCTCGCCCCACCAAAAGCGGCGAAATTGACCGCGTAACCCGGAAAAGAAACGAATGAAAATTGCGAAAATGATTTATGGCGTCTCGTGGCTCTGCGTGGCGTTGAATTTGCCGGCCCAGCCCGCAACCAACCGCCCGGCGCGCCCCACGCCGCCCACCCGCGATCCGCACACGCCGGGCTTTGTCACCGCCAAAGAACTGCCCGACGGCACCGTTCCGCCACCGGACGCCGACGGCAACTTCATCCTTGGCCCGACCCACAAACCCGCACCAGAAATGACGGTGGAGACCAACGCGCCGCAGGGAACGGTCCATGATTTCACAATGAGCTCGGCGGACAGCAAACATTATCCCGGCATCGCGCGCGAGCCCGGCACTTTGGGCACAGCGGACCCCGCCGACCCCGCCAAAATGGTGGTGACCACCAGCCACCCGGCTCCCTACACCCGCAAAGTGTCGGTGTATGTTCCCAAACAATACGTCCCCGGCACGGCCGCGCCTTTCATTCTCGGGGCGGACGGACCCGACCGCGCGCTGTTCACGGCCTTGGACAACCTGGTTGCCGAGCACAAGGTGCCGGTGATGATTGCCATCTCCATCGGCAATGGCAGCGGCGACGCCCAGGGCAGCGAGCGCGGACTGGAATACGATACTCTGTCCGGCCGGTATGCGGAATTCGTCGAACAAGAGGTGCTGCCGCTTGTGGAAAAACAATGCCACGTGACCTTGACCAAGGATCCCGACAGCCGGGCGACGATGGGCGGCAGCTCCGGCGGTTCATGTGCCTTGATCATGGCGTGGTATCATCCCGACCTTTACCACCGCGTGCTGACGTATTCGGGCACCTACGTAAACCAGCAGTGGCCGCCCAACGCCGAAACCCCGCATGGCGCCTGGGAATTTCATGAGCACCTCATCCCGAACAGCCCGGCCAAGCCGCTGCGCATCTGGCTGGAAGTCGGCGACCGGGACAACTATAATTCGAATGTCATGCGCGACGGGATGCACGACTGGGTTGTCGCCAACGAGAACATGGCCAGGGTGCTGGCGGCCAAGGGCTATCATTACCAGTTCGTCTTCGCCTGTAACGCCGGCCACACCGACCGCAGCGTGAAACAACAAACGCTGCCCGAAGCCCTGGAATGGCTGTGGCGGGATTATCAACCGGAGAAGAAGCAACTCAGTGGTGATCCGGTTTCGATTTTAGATTGTCGTCTGCACCTTCTCGCACCAACCGATCGGAATCAGTTGCCAGCTGTTCAAGCGTGGACTGTGCCGCGTTGGCATTCCGCGCCACGCACACCCTCACTTCCCAGTTTGTTGAATAGGCCAACATGTCCAGCAATTGCGGAGTGGCCGCTGGATTACGCGCGAGATATGTGTGAACCGATGGAATTGATGAAAATCGGGTAATCAACCTTGGTGGACAGTTGGAAATTTGGGCGAGATAAAACAAGATCTGCGAGTTGTCATCCAGATGATCTGCCAAATAATTGAGGACTTCCGGCGGGGTCGCAGTATTTCCAATCAGTTTTGTAATTGCGACATATGTTCCGCTCCGTGGTTGCAGGTCAAATCCCCGCCCGGAATCGACACAGTATGAATCAATCACTTCCTTGACGTCTTTGAGTTCAACACTGGGTTGGCCTGCGAGCGCTTCATACCGCTGATTCACCTGCCCCAGATGCCACGCCGGAATCCATATCATCACCGCATAACAACCAAACAAGACAAACAGGACAGCGCTGAAGAGGATCAACGGAGCGGAGCCGGCAGGATGCTGCGCGCTTTCCCGCTGGTGTCGTTGCCAGATAAAAACCCCGAGATTGGCCGGAAACCAGATGAGACACAAGATGCCGGTGGAAACGAACAACAAAACGAAGGGCACCGCCTTGGCGGCGCCAAATGACCCTTCACCGGGCGACATGACTTCCACCGAACAAATCACGGCTGCGGCAACCGCAAGCGCTGCGCAAACAAAGAATGTAGAAAGGTACCTCACGCTTCGCTGATATAATCCTTTTCCCGAAAAACTACGAACGTTTTTTTGGTCGCATGTTGTGCCCTTTGACAGAGTGCGGCTGGTCGTCGCCAACGAGAACATGGCCAGGGTGCTGGGGGCCAGGGGCTATCATTACCAGTTTGTCTTCGCCCGCAACGCCGGCCACACCGACCGCAGCGTGAAACAACAAACGCTGCCCGAAGCCCTGGAATGGCTGTGGCAGGATTACCGGCCGGTGACCAGGTAGCACGTGGAAAACGGCTGACGGTGGGAAATGGTGAGCGCGGACTTTGAATGCTGTGATGGAACGCGGCCCAATTTTTTGGCTGGGAACGATGCCGACTGGAAAATCTCCTTTTCTGCGCTAAGTTCCCGCATGAAATTAAAACTTACCGCGAGGAAAAAAGAATCGCCCGGCGTCGGATCGTTCATTTTCAAGCCCGAAGCACCACTCGTCTGGAAGGCTGGCCAATTTCTGCACTACGTCCTCAATCATGCTCCCACCGATGATCGCGGCTCTGACCGCTGGTTCACCATCGCGTCCGCCCCTTGTGAACGCCGCGTGCTGCTGACCACCCGCTTTGCCTCCAAGCAGGGCAGTACCTTCAAAAAGACGCTCAAAGCCCTCAAGCCGGGCGGCACGATCGAGGTGTCCGATCTTGATGGCGACTTTATCGTGAGCGACCCAAGGAAACAATACGTCTTCATCGCCGGCGGCATCGGCATCACGCCCTTTCGTTCGATCCTGAAACAGGCGGAGCACGAAGGAAAAAAACTGCGCGTCCAATTGATTTATGCGAACCGCAAAACGGTCGCCGCCTATCAAAAAGAATTTGAGGCGATGGCCAGGCGAAACCGGAACTTAAAAATCCATTACCTCTTCAGCCCGCAGCGCATCGACCAACAGAGGATCAAAGAACTTGTTCCGGACCTGAAAAAACCGCTTTTCTACGTCTCCGGCCCCGAACCGATGGTGGAAGCCGTCGGGAAAATGCTGCAACAGCTCGGCGTTCCCCAAAAGCGGATCAAACAGGATTGGTTTCCCGGTTATCCTGCGGAGTAGTCCGGGCCAGGTGTTAGCCAACCCTTAAATCTTCACCTTGAAATCTTCGTCCCTTTTGACCGAGAGGACAAAACCGGCGAGCAGTTCGGGAATCATTTCCAGATCTTTCAGGCTCACCACCTCGACGGGCGAATGCATGTAGCGGTTCGGCAGGCTGATGAGCGCGCTGGCGATGCCGCCGCGCGTCCAGAAAATTGCATCGGTGTCGGTGCCGCTCGTTGAAGACATCGCCTCGTGCTGGATGGGGATTTTTTCCTTGGCCGCGATTTTTTCCAAACGCTTGACGATCTCCGCATGATTGCAGCCGCCGTGCGTCAACGTTGGTCCGCCGCCGATCTTCACATCGCCGTGCTGCGCCTTGCTGACCGTCGGATAATCGGTCGCGTGCGTCACATCCACGACGAGCGCCACGTCCGGCTTTAGCGAATAGGCGATCTGCCGGGCGCCCAGCAGGCCGACCTCCTCCTGCACGTTGGAAACCGCGCAGACTTCGGCCTTGAATTTTTTCCCGCCCAGCAATCGCAACGCCTCCGCCACGGCAAAAGTCCCGATGCGGTTGTCGAACGCCCGCGCCACGACCAGGTTTCCGCGAAGCAGGTCAAATTCATCCGCGAGGGTGATGGGGTCTCCGATCTGGACGATTTTTTGCGCTTCTTTTTTATTCCGCGCCCCGATGTCAATGAACAGGTCGTGAATTTTTGGCGGCTTCGGGTCGCCTTCCGACCTCATGAGGTGCGGCGCGACGTTTCCGACGACGCCCTTGACCGGGCCGTTCCGGGTGTGGATGACAACCCGCTGTGCCTTCGTGATGGCCGCGTCGATGCCGCCCATCTTGCGCACATAGATGAATCCGTCGGCGTCAATAAAGTTGACGCCCATCGCGATCTCGTCCGCGTGCGCGGCGAGCATGATGCGCGGCGAGCCGCCCTTGTTCAGCACCGCGACGCAATTGCCGTAGGCATCGGAATAAGTCTCATCGGCGAATTGCTTTGCGTAATCGAGCCACACGCGCTGGCCGCGAACTTCGTGGCCGGTCGGGCTGGGCGTGTTGACGAGCGTCCGCAGGAAATCCAGTGATTGTTCGCGCATGGCGCAAAGATATTCGGCGGCGGGAACCCTGTCGAGCTGACAACTGGAAACAAAAAAGACGGTTGGCGAAATAGTCAGAGCCTCCTCACGTCAGCTGCTCCTGTTCAAGTTGCCTCCGGTGCTGAACCGGTCACAGATTGTGACCGGTTGCCGAGAACTTGAGGTCGCAATTTGCGACCTCAAACGGAGCGCGACTGTGTCTGAAAGACCGGTCGCAGCGGGTGAAAGGTGGGGAGCGGTCGGAAGAATCCGCGCGTGTTGCCAGTGCGGACGTGCTGCGGCTGGCGCTTCGCGCACAGCCGCGCTCCGATTTGATTCTTCGTCTCTGCCAGCTCTTCCTCGAAATTCACGATCTCCTTGATCTGCACCAAAAACCAGCAGCCCTGCCAATTGCGGAACGCGGAGTTCAGATTGCGGATTGAAGCAGTCATTCAGTTCTTGGCAGTCGCCAGTTGGTCCGGTTGAGAATCTCGCCGATGGCGAAGCCGGCGCGGAGAGCAATTCAATATTTCTTCAGCCCCCAATGGTCGGCGAGGCGTTTGGCTTCCCCCGCCGTCAGGGAAATAACCGCGCCGTGCTTGGGCGAGGAAAAGTTGGTGGTTTTCATCACCCCGTCGTTGAAATAGCCGAGCTTGGTGAAGGTCTTGAAGTTCGTGGTCTCGCTGAAGCCCATGTTGTTGGGATGAAGACCAAAGACGTCATACATCAGCACCCATTTATTCTCGCCGTTGCGCTTCCAGATATTGGGCGCCTCGCAGCCCACCGTTTCCGGATCCACCTTGGCCGGGTCAAAAACGTAGTCCCGGTTTATCTTGTCCGAGACGGCTTGCTTGATGCCGCCGCCGCGTTCCTGGGCCACATAAAAAAGGTGAAACTGGTCGCCCACTTTGGAAATGTCCCCATCCAGGGTCTGGATGTCGCGGGGATATTTGAAAAGCGGCTCGGGATACGTCTCCAGCTTCGTGAACGCGTCGTCCGTGTAGCTGTAGTAGAGCTGGGTCTTCCCGCGGCCGAGGCGCATGGTGAAATAAATCATCATTTTGCCCTTCGCGGCATCGTAAATGGTCTCGGGCGCCCAGACGCAGCCGACGTCAGCCAGGCCGGGAAATGCCTGGTCCACCCGCAGATCGGTCTGCGACCAGCCAACGAGGTTGGTTGATTTCATGAGCACCAGGGCGCGGTTGTTGCCCCAGTCATATTTTTCCGCGTCCCGCTGCCATTGGTTCGTGCGATAGCCCGCTTGCTTCCCGAAGATGTGCAGGTCGGTCATCGAAAGGTAAAACGTATTGTCCGGACCGCGCGCGATGTGCGGGTCGCGGATGCCCTTCTGTTCGGCGAGATCGGCCCCTTGCATGACGGGCTGGCCGTTGTTCACGTCGGCAAACGTGTAGCCATCGGAGCTCAGCGCGAAATGGAGGCTGTGGTCCTGATCCTTGAAATAGACCAGTAGATAGGCGGCCAGGTCTTTTTCCGCCGGCGCCTTCGCCGGCTGCGCCGTGGCGGAGCCGGTGGCCAATACAATTGCGGCGGCAGACAATGACAGCAGTGCTTTCATAATTGCTGGCAATCGTGCCACAGAAAGGCGCTGCTGCGAAAATAGAAAATGCGCGTTTGTGTTGGGATTCGTTTTGAGCGCCGTCAAGCGCGGCATATTTGTAGAATCCAAAATCAAACAAAGTTTCAAGCTCCGTCAGGAGCCACATTCTGGCCGTCCGCATGGACTATGCCGCCCAGACGGGCCTGTGTCCCTCGCCCGTGGGAACGGGAGAGGGTGGCCGCAGGCTGGGTGAGGGTTTTGGTGCCGGCGCAGGTGGCTGCAAGGATTTCGCTCCAGACGGAGCGCGGACCGGCGTGCCTGGGCCAAGTGCAGACAGAAGCTTTGGAACAGCGCGGGCGCAAGATGGCAGAATGCTGATTCGCAATCCGATCGAGACGCGGTTGCTGGAATCGCAGAGTGGACTAGAGTGTCAAGGCTGTGAAAATTCTTATCACCGGCGCCAACGGTTACATTGGCCGACGCCTGATACCCGTCCTGCTCGAACAGGGCCACGAACTGTTCTGCTGTGTGCGCGACAAGGCGCGCTTCGACTGGCACCTGCGGCATGAGCGATTGCATACCCTCGAACTGGATTTTCTCAAGCCGGAGCAGACGACGGAATTTCCGAAGGACCTGGATGTCGCCTTCTACCTGATTCATTCGATGAACAGCGTCATCGGCAGTTTTGCCGAACCGGAACGACAGTCTGCCGCCTGGTTTCGCGAACTGCTGGAACGAACCCACTGCCGGCAGATTATCTATCTCAGCGGCATTGCGAATGAGAAAATCCTGTCCACGCATCTCTCCTCCCGGCTGGCGGTAGAACAGTTTTTGCGGGCCGGCCGGATTCCCTGCACCGTGCTGCGGGCCGGCATCGTGGTGGGTTCCGGCAGCGCCTCGTTTGAAATCATCCGTGATCTGGTGGAAAAATTACCGGTGATGATCGCGCCGAAATGGCTGCAGACCCGCGGCCAGCCCATCGCCGTCCGCAATGTCATCCAGTTTCTCGTCGGCGTGATGTTGCGCCCGGAGACCTATAATCTGGACTTTGACATCGGCGGCCCCGAAATCCTGAACTACCGGCAGATGCTCACCCAATTCGCCGAGGTGCGCGGATTGCGCCGGCTGATTATCACGGTCCCGGTCATGACGCCGCGCCTCTCCTCCTACTGGCTTTATTTCATCACCTCAACGTCCTTCGCGCTGGCCGCGAATCTGGTGGACAGCATGAAGGTTGAAACCATCCTGCGAAAAAATAATCTCGCCGAACAACTCGGCATCACCCTCATCTCCTATAAACAAGCCGTGGCGCTTGCCCTGGCGCGGATCGAACAAGGCAACGTCGTCAGCGGCTGGAAAGATTCCTTCGCCTCCTCGGGCGCCAGTCTGGCGTTGATGCAATCAGCGAATGTGCCGCAACACGGCTGTTTCCAGGACCGGCGGACGCGAGCGGTCACCGGTCGCGCGGTACCGGTCTGGCAACGCGTCTGGAGCATTGGCGGCGACACCGGCTGGTATTACGGCAACTGGCTCTGGGCATTGCGCGGTCTGCTCGACAAAATGGCCGGCGGCGTCGGCCTGAACCGGGGCCGCACGCAGGTCAATGACATCGAGGCGGGCGACGCGCTGGATTTCTGGCGCGTGCTGGTGGCGGACAAGTCGGCCCGGCGGCTCTTGCTGTTTGCCGAAATGCGCCTGCCCGGCGAGGCGTGGCTGGAATTTCAAATCGTTTCCACCCCGGACGGCGACCAATTCATCCAGACTGCCACCTTCCGCCCGCGCGGTGTGGCCGGCCGGCTTTACTGGTATGCGGTGCTGCCGCTGCACTATTTCGTCTTCCACGGCATGATCAACGCGCTGACCCGGCCGGATTGACCGGCTGGCGCGGGTGGCTACAAAGGTTTCACTCCGGACGGAGATTTCGGATGGAGCGCGACCTTCAGGTCGCTTCAACGTACGAACGGCGAGCGTGTGGGGTAATTTATTGCGTGTGCTGGTGTGCGTGAGGTGAAGCGGCGTGAACGCCGCGCCCCGCAGAATATGCCGCCCGGACGGGGCTGGAGAACTGGGTAGAGTGGGTGACTATAATGGTTTCGCTCCTGACGGAGCTTTCCGACGGAGCGCGACCTTCAGGTACCTTCAGGTCGCTTCTAGCATCGCCAAAAGAACGGGCTCGAATTTTCCGCGAACCTTTCTAAACTCGAATATTGAAGCGGCATGAATGCCGCGCTCCATGCACAATGGAATCACCGAAACCAATTCGTCGCACCCCGCCGAAGAATGTCGGCCTGCTCGAACTCATCCGAGCGAAACGCGAGCGGGATTGGAAACCGTCCGTTGCCGAATTGAAGCAAGGTTTTCGCGGATGGCATCAACGCGGATTTCTGCCGCACTTCGATGCGCCGGGCGTCACTCAGTTCATTACGTTTCAACTGCATGATTCCTTTCCGGTCAAGCGCTGCGCAGAATTTGAAGTGATTCTGAAGGATCCGGACAATCCCGCGAAACGCCGGAAGCTCGAAGCTTGGTTGGATCGCGGTCATGGCGAGTGCTGGCTTCGGCGACGAGACACGGCCGAACTCGTTGAAAAGATTTTGCTCGAAGCCGATGGCAGCGACTACCAGATGCAGGCGTGGGTCGTCATGCCGAATCACGCTCATCTGGTCGTGGACGTTTGGGACGTCCCGCTGGTGAAGCTGATCAATGGCTGGAAAGGGAAATCCTCGCGTCTGGCAAACCAGCTTCTGAAACGAACTGGAAAATTCTGGCAGGAGGATTACTACGGCACGCTCATTCGCGACGCAGCGCATTTGAAGCAGGCCATCCGTTACACCGAACAAAATCCCGTGAAAACATATTTGGCAAAAGCCACGCGCGCATGGCCGTGGAGCAGCGCCCGTCATCGTGATGAATACGAATGTCTGCCGTGGCAGCGGACAACATAGGAGCAAGGCCTGAAGGCCGCTTCAACGTGCGAAGGGCGAGCGCGTTGAATAATTTATGCGTGTGCGGGTGTGCGTGAGGTGAAGCGGCGTGAACGCCGCACCCCGCAGAGTATGCCGCCCGGACGGGGCTGGAGAACTGGGTGGAGTAGGTGGCTATAATGATGTTCGCTCCTGACGGAGCTTTCCGACGGAGCGCGACCTTCAGGTCGCTTGAGCATGCGAATGGACGAGAGCGTTGCAGGATTTTAACGCGTGTTGGCGGACGTGAGGCGAAGCGGCATAAATGCCGCGCCCCGGGGGCGGATTGCTGTCGCGCTTCAATCGTAGCGGCGACTCGGCAGAGCGCCGCAAACTGGACAGAGTATTCAGATGGCGGCTTTCTGCCGAAAGCCGCTACGTCCGGCACAGACCGCCAACCCTGGGCGGATGGATTTGAATCGCTTTGAGATTCACGGACTGGCTTGAAAGAATATTTCTAGGTCTCTCGTATTTTGATCAGCAATAAAAGTCTTCAACTCGGCGTAACTCTCGCCGCATGTCCTTTGGGACGACTCCATGTAGATAAACAAAAAGATAATTTTTCGGTCCGCTGAATTCTGATAACGCACCAACTGCTCTCGTGCGTCTGACTTACTATTCATTTGAATCCGAAGGCGGGGGGCTTAATTCTTCGCCCCCGCCAGCTCTTCCTCGAAATCCACGATCTCTTTGATCTGCACCAGGAACCATCGGTCAATCTTGGTGAGATTAAAAATCTCGTCGATGGTGAAGCCGGCGCGCAAGGCGTGACGGATGAAGAAAATGCGTTCGGCGTTGGGCACGCTCAGTTTGCGGCTGATCACATCCTTGGGCAGGATGTCGCGGTCGCCGTAGACGTCGTTGCCGATGCGCCAGGGCTTGCCGTCGCCGCCCAGGCCGCTGCGGCCGATCTCCAGCGAGCGCAGGCATTTCTGCAGGCTTTCCTTGAACGTGCGGCCGATGGCCATCGCTTCGCCCACGCTTTTCATCTGCGTGGTCAGCGTCGGGTCGGCTTGGGCGAATTTCTCGAAGGCGAACCGCGGGATCTTGGTGACGACATAATCAATGCTCGGCTCGAAACTGGCCGGGGTCTCGCGGGTGATGTCGTTCTTGAGCTCGTCGAGCAGGTAGCCGACGGCGAGTTTGGCGGCGATCTTGGCGATGGGGAAGCCGGTGGCCTTGGACGCCAGCGCCGAGCTGCGGCTGACGCGCGGGTTCATCTCGATGATGACCATGCGGCCGTTGTCCGGATTGACGCCGAACTGGATGTTCGACCCGCCGGTCTCCACGCCCACGGCGCGGATCACGGCAAAGCTCTGGTCGCGCATGATCTGAAACTCCTTGTCCGTCAGCGTCTGGATGGGCGCCACGGTGATGGAATCGCCGGTGTGCACTCCCATCGGGTCAAAGTTTTCGATGGAGCAGATGATGACGCAGTTGTCGGCCTTGTCGCGCATGACCTCCATCTCGTATTCCTTCCAGCCGAGCAGCGATTCCTCGATGAGGATTTCGCTGACGGGCGAGAGGTCCATGCCGCGCCGGGCGAGCTCGTCAAATTCGTCGCGATTATAGGCAATCCCGCCGCCGGTGCCGCCGAGGGTGAACGCGGGCCGGATGATGAGCGGGAACCGGCCGATTTTTTCCACGACCGCGCGGGCTTCATCCAGGTTGTGCGCCGTGCCGGAAATCGGCACGTCGAGGCCGATGGACAGCATCAGGTCCTTGAAAATCTGGCGGTCTTCGCCCTTCTGGATGGCCTCGGGCTTGGCGCCGATCATTTCGACGTCGTACTTTTCCAGCACGCCGGACCGATGGAGCGACATGGCGGTGTTCAAGGCGGTCTGCCCGCCGAGCGTCGGGAGGAGGACGAGCTTGCCTTTGGCCTTGAGCTTTTTCATTTCGTCCTTCTCGCGCACGATGATTTTCTCCACGCATTCGGGCGTGATGGGTTCGATGTAGGTGCGGTCGGCGAACTCCGGGTCGGTCATGATGGTGGCCGGGTTGGAGTTGATGAGAATGACGCGATAGCCCTCCTCGCGGAGGGCCTTGCAGGCCTGGGTGCCGGAGTAATCGAACTCGCACGCCTGGCCGATGATGATCGGTCCGGCGCCGACGATGAGGACGCTGTGAATGTCAGTGCGCTTGGGCATAGTTCAAACGGCCACAAATTGAACACGGACAGGGCGGTGATTGAAAGGTAAAATTGTGCGATTCGCACCCCGGAACGGCATCAACATCACCTTGTCGTCCTAGCTCACGGCTTGCATCCATGACCAATAGATGAAATCCTGGAGCAGGATCCCTGCATTAATCCGTTTAAATATGAAGAATATCTCTCACGTTTTGCACGGACTCCTCTTGGCATCACTATTCATCTGCTTCGCGGCCAGGGGCCAGGTCCGCATCACCGAGTTCATGGCCAGCAACACGGATACGCTCGCCGACCAGGACGGAGATTTTTCCGACTGGATAGAAATCCAGAACACGTCCGGCACCAGCGTCAACCTGTACAACTGGGCCTTGACGGACAGTTCGGGCAACCTGGCGAAGTGGCTTTTCCCCGCCACGAACATTGCGCCCGGAGGCTTCATGGTCATTTTCGCCTCCGGCAAGGACCGCCGCATCCCCGGCCAGGAGCTGCACACGAATTTCAAGCTCTCGGCGGACGGCGAGTATCTCGCGCTGGTCCGGCCCGACCTCACCCTGGCCACGGAATTTTCGCCGGAATTCCCCCGGCAGTTTCCCGACGTTTCCTACGGCAGCGAAAATAGAATCGGGACGACGACCCTGGTCACGAGCAATGCGGCGATCCGTTTTTTGATCCCGGCCAATGCGTCGGTGGACGGGGTTTGGGAGCAAACCAATTTCGACGATTCGGCCTGGCCAGCGGGCGTCAACGGCGTCGGTTATGAGACCGGCATCGCCGACCCGCAGGAGGAATCGTTTGCAACGAAACTCCTGGCCACCCAGCCCGTGGCCTATTGGCGGTTGAATGAAACGACCGGACCGGCCGCGGCGAATCTTGGCAGTGACGGCGTGTCGGACGAAGGAGGTTATCAGGGAGGCATCGTGCTGGGGGACGCCGGGCCGCGTTCGCCGCAATTTTCCACCTTCGAAGCCACCAATAACGCACCGACGTTTGACGGCACGAGCGCCTGGATCAACGGGCCGTATGAATTGGTGAATGATCTGCCGGCATTCACGATCTCCGGCTGGATCAACCCGGCCACCGCGCAATCCAGCCGCGCCGGATTGTTCGGCCAGAACGACACAATGGAATTTGGCTTCGACACGCCCTCAACCATCGAAATCTGGACGCCGGCCGGCTCGGTGACCGCCAGCTACCCATTTCCGAACCAGGAATGGCATTATGTGACGGCAGTTGGCGGCGACGGACAACTGGCGCTGTATCTCGACGGGATCCTCGCCGGAAGAACTGCCGTGTCGGCGGCGAATTTCGGTGAATCGGAATATAACTTCAACATCGGCGGCGGAATTTTTGATCCAACGGGAAATTATTTCACGGGCCAGATTGATGAAGTTGCAGTCTGGTATCGTGCGCTGACCACGAATGAAATAAGTTCCTTGCTGGCCACCAACTCCGGGCAGGTCAGTTATACCAATTACCTCAACACCGATGTGCAGACGCAAATGTACGGCTCGAATTCGTCTGCCTATGTGCGCTTCCCGTTCAGCGTCGCCGATCCATCGGCTTTCGACACCCTGGCCCTGCTCGTGCGCTACGACGACGGTTTTGTGGCGTATTTGAACGGCCAACAAATTGCGAGCGCCAACGCGCCGGCCTCGCCCGCCTGGAACTCCGCCGCCACGCAACGTCATCTCGATACGCAAGCGGTGCAATGGCAGGAATTCGATGTGAGCGCGGCCCAGGCTTATCTTCAAGCCGGCAACAATGTGCTGGCCATCCAGGCGCTGAATATCGCGCCGACCAACACCGATTTCCTGATGCAGGCGCAACTGCTGACCGTCACCGCCAGCAATTCCGAAAACAACGTTTACCGCTATTTCTCCGCGCCGACGCCCGGCGGCCCGAATGGAACCGGCACCAATGACCTGGGCCCGGTCCTGTCCGGCGCAGGACACACTCCCAACGTGCCGCAAGCGACCGACTCACTCACCGTCACCGCCCGGGTCGCGCAGGCCTTCGCCCCGATCGCCAACGTCACGCTGCATTATCGCGTGATGTTTAACGCGGAAGCTTCCGTGCCGATGAACGATGCCGGTACGAACGGCGATGCGACGGCCAACAATGGGATTTGGACCGGCCGGATTCCCGCCGGCGTTGCCTCAGCGGGGCAATTGATCCGGTATTATGTCGTCGCCACGGACTCGGCGGGCAACGTTTCACGCTGGCCAATTTTCCCCGACCCGCTGGAATCGCAGCAGTATTACGGAACCGTCGTGGACGACCCTTCCCTCCAGTCGCAACTGCCGGTTGCCGGTCTGTTCATTCAAAATCCAGCCGCCGCCGACAACCGCACCGGCACCCGGGCATCGCTGTTTTATCTGAATGAACTTTACGACAACCTCAATATCTACGTTCACGGGCAGTCCTCCGCCAACTGGCCCAAGAAAAGCCACAATCTTGATTTTCCCAAGGACCATCAATTCCTTTACCAGCCGAATGGCATCCGGGAAAAGAAGGTCATCTTCATGAGCAATTATGGCGACAAATCGCGGATGCACACGACCCTCACCTACGCCATCGCCGCGCAATCGGGCGGCGCGGCCCTGTTCTCATTCCCGATCCGCATCCAGCTCAACGGCTCGTTCTGGGGGGTCGAGGACCTGGTCGAGCACGGCGACGATTTGTGGCTTGACCGCATCGGCCGCGACGGCAACGGCGCGCTGTATAAAATGTACAACAGCCTGAACAGCGTATCGGGCAATGAAAAGAAAACCCGCGAATGGGACAGCACGTACGACTTGATGCTGCTGATTGCGAATTTGGAGGAATTCCTGGGGCTGACCAACCGCGTGCAGTACGCCTGCGACAATCTCGACCTGCCCCAGGCCACCAGTTATTTCGCCGACATGGCGATTGCCAGCAGCCAGGACCTGGGCGCCAAAAACTATTATCTTTACCGCGACAGCGACGGCACCGGCGAATGGGCCATTTTCCCCTGGGACGTGGACCTGACATGGGGCCGGAACTGGATCGACGGCCAGGGTTATTTCACCGACACGCTTTACACCAACAACGCGCTGAATTTTTACAACGCCGCGCAGCAAAACAAGGTCGCCAACCGTCTGTTTGACTTATTTTTCGCCGCCAGCGATTTCCGCCAGATGTACCTGCGCCGGCTGCGCACGCTGATGGACACCCTGCTCCTGCCGCCGGGTGCGCCCACCAATGCGCTGGTCATTGAACCGCTCATCCGGCAATGCGAAAGCCGGATGAATCCGCCGGACATCACGCCCTCGGACACGGCGCTGGATTACACGGCCTGGGGCCCCCAGTGGGGCAACACCAGCCTGAGCCAGTTTCCCGGTGATGCCGAACGGATCATCTCCACGTACCTGCCGGGCCGCCGCAATTTTCTCTACAGCAGCAACGCCGCGCTCAACGGCGATTTCATTCCCGCCGCGCAGCCCACCAACACCGTCGTCCTGATCGGCTCCTGGGACTACAGTCCGGCCAGCGGAAATCAAAACGAACAATACCTTGAATTGCACAACACGAATTCCTACGCCGTGGATGTTTCCGGCTGGCGGCTCATCGGCGGCATCGAAATCACCCTGCGACCCGGCACAGTGATTCCCGCCGGCAAATCGCTTTATCTCGCCGCAAACGTGAAGGCCTTCCGGGCGCGCGTGGCCAGCCCCCATTCCAAGCAGGGTCTGTTCGTCCAGGGACCGTTTGGCGGTTTTCTCAACACCCAGGGCAACACGCCCTTGATTTTGGAAAATGACCAGGGCGCGCCGGTCAGCAGGAACAGCTTCGCCGGGAACTCGTCCGCGGCCGCGTTCGTCGCCGGAAATCTCGCGGTGCTCCGGGTTGGCGACGGGGTACAAACGCCGGGCAGTCGCGGCAATTCCGTTTTTATCGACCAGTTCAACCCCGCTGGCACGCTTGTCGGCAGCCTCCCCATGCCCGACAACGCCGCCAATGCCCTGATCGTCAGCGGCAGCGCCTCCTCCGAAGGCGCGCTGACCCGCTCGGCCGACGGGCGGCTGCTGGAGTTTGCCGGTTATCAAATAGCCCTCACCAACGCGGCGCTGCTCGGCTCGTCGCTCGCCAATGCCAATGCCATCAATGCTCCTCGCGCCCTCGGCATCGTGGACCTGGCCGGCACCTTTGCGCTCGCCGGGGTGACGACCAATCAATACGGCGGCAATAACATTCGTTCCGGCACGACCGATGGCCGGGGGAATTATTGGGGGGCGGGCGCCACGAGCGGCACCTTTTACTTCGGCAGCGGCCCCACCAACTCCGTGCAAACCAACGTCGTGAACACCGTGGTCATCCAGGACCTGGGCGGAAACCTGTATTTCTGCACCAGCAAATCCACGCCAGGCATCTGGAAAATTCCCGGCGCGCCGGCGGTTTACACCACGCCCGCCGTATTTCTGCCCACCGGCGCCGGCAGCAGTCCGTACGCCTTTGCCCTCAGTCCTGGTTTGACCACCGCGTACATCGCGGATGACACGCTCACCGGCAAAGGCGGGGTGCAACGCTGGGATTACAACGGCAGCGCCTGGAGCATGAGCTATGCTTTTGCGGGCATCACCAATGTCGGCGCACGCGGGCTGGCGGTGAATTTCAATGGCGCGAACCCGGTCATTTACGCGACCACCGCCGAGGCCGCGGCTAACCGGCTCGTGGCCATCACGGACACCGGTGCGGCTTCAACCGCGACCACGCTCGCCACCGCCGGAGTCAATCAGTTGTTCCGCGGCGTCTGCCTGGCACCGGACTCGGGATTCCTGCCTCAATTCTTCAAAGCTGCCGCCGCCACCAACGGATTCGCGCTAAGCTGGACCGCCTTGCTGAACCGCAATTATACCGTTCAATACAACAACGATTTGAGCACCACCAACTGGCTCACGCTCACCAACCTCACCGTGCCCGCGCCGGTGATGACGGTGATTGACCCGCGGACCGCCACCAGCAGCAACCGGTTCTACCGGGTGATTTTAAATCCCTGACCGCCACCCGTCCGCACCCCCAGCGTCCCGGAAGAAAGCGCAAAGACACATATCAACACTTGCGAAATGGCGCCCGGCCACCGAACAATGGGGCATGGAACCGTGCTGCTGGGGAAAAGTCACCGGGGTGAAACTGGCGGGATTTCTTTTCGGGCTGGCGTCGTTTTTGGGGCTTTTGTTTGCCAGCGAACCCGGCTTTGTCTTCGGCTTGGACCATGCCAACCTGCTGTTTCACGAGGCGGGGCACCCGTTTGTCGGGTTGTTCAGCCGCCGGTTGGAACCTTATGGTGGAACGCTGGGACAGCTCACATTTCCCCTGGTCCTGGCGATCTCCTTCTGGCGGCAAGGCCAGACGCTGTCCTTTGCCGGGTCGGTCATCTGGTTTTTTGAGAACTGGCTGAACATCGCCCGCTACATGGCGGACGCGCGGGCGCTGGAACTTCCGCTGCTCGGCGGCGGGGATCACGATTGGAACACGATCTTTACCCGCTGGAACGTGCTGTCCGATGACACGGAAATTGCCGGCACGGTGAAATACATCGGCTGGGCAGGCATGGCGCTGGCGGTCCTGTGGGTCGGCTGGCGCTGGTGGCGCGATCGGTCACGAACGGATTGCCTTGAGCCGGACCGGGCGATGGGACCGGCTGATACCATTTAATTCAAAGAGCCCTTAGCCCCATGAAGCGGCCCACGCTTGCCCGGCTCACGAACCTAACCCATCAAGGCGCCGGGGCGGATGGCGACGCGAAGGTCCTCTGTGAGGCTCAGCCCGGGCGGCGGGCTTTTGAGATGAAGCAGCCCGGTGATCCACGAAAGCTGGGACAGCGTGGCTTCCAGGTCGATCCAGTCGAATTCACGCTGGATATCGGGGTACGGGACTTTTTTGCCCTTGAGCAACAGCAGCCACAGGACGGCGGCACAACTGTGGCTGTCCTGCTTTTTCAAACGGGAGATTTCGCCGAAGGAAAAGATCACCCAGTCAATCAGGCGCGGACCGGTGAAAATCACCCAGAGGAAGAAACGCAGCTGAACCTTGCGGCGATGCACGTAAGACCCAACCAGGGAATCATCTTCAACCGACGCCTCATGATAATACTTTTCCGGTTCATCGGGGCGGCGCATTAAGCGGTTGATGATGAACATGACGGGAATGGCCCCCAGGGCGATCCAAAGGCAACGGGCGTCCATTCCGGGGTCGGTTGAGTCGCGGCCGAAAGCGCGCACCAGGACGAAAATAATCAAGATACCGGCGGCCAATGCAATCGGCGTAAGCACGATGCCAGGCAGGGCGAACAGCCAGCGAATGCGGATTTGGCGGTTGGTTTGTTGAATAAGCCAGGCTTTGACAGCTTCGAATTCCATAAATTGATTGCTAATCACACTGTCTGATTATTCAGGCAAAGCAACAGGAATTTCTCCACGCCGATTCGCGCCATTTTTAGATCGTCGAACCGGACCCCGGTGGTTATGGTGGCAGGATTATTCAGGTATGGAACCGATCACGGAAGAAAAGGTCCGGCAGGCCCGGGAACTGTGTGAGCAGGGATTGTGGCCCAAAGTGCTGGCCTTCGCCCAAAAATGGCGCGAAGAGCAGCCGGGCGATCATCGGGCGCTTTATTACATCGGTCTGGGCTTGAACGGAATGAGGCAGTTTTCCGAGGCGGAGGCGGCTTACCGGCACGCGCTGACGATGAAACCCACCGACGTCAAGGTGTGGAACAACCTGGCGGGATTGCTCTATGAAAATCTGCGGCGGCCGGCTGAAGGGATCCGCTGCCTGGAGCAGGCCTTGAAGATCAATCCCGATCACAAACTCGGCTGGTCGAACCTGTCCACGATGGTCGGCCGGCTGGGGCGCCATCAGCAGGCGCTGGCCTATGCCGACCGGGCCATCGCCCTGGACCCAAAACTGGTGGAGGCCTATCTGCACAAGGCCACCGCGGCGCGCGCGCTCGGAAAAACGGAGATCGTCAGGGAAGTCTGCCACACCCTGTCCTCTCTCGAACCGGAACATTTCCGCCGCGCCCGCTGAGGAGCGCATCCGCGCGGGTGTCACCAAATCGGTTTCGGCGCCAGCGGAACGCGGCTCTGTGGCCGCAGCACGTCAACCGTCCGAAAACCATGGAATTTCCTGTGCCCATACGGCACCCTAGGCGGCTGCGGGCCACCGACCCGCGCTCCGTTCCATTTGGGCAACCCGCCCTCAAACTGCGGCTCCGCCGAGCACGCGAAAAGGTTGCTCTTCCTGCTGGTTTTGTTTAATCCCTGCGCGCGTGAACCGCGTGCTTTCCATCGCCACCAACCTGTTTCCGGTCTGGGT
>Ga0265338_10001014_pt1 | contig 47149 bp, 39 predicted proteins | sample 42126metaG_FD_193579 | JGI IMG/M metagenome (GOLD analysis project Ga0265338, IMG submission 193579) | Rhizosphere microbial communities from Carex aquatilis grown in University of Washington, Seatle, WA, United States - 4-21-26 metaG | ecosystem: Host-associated > Plants > Roots > Rhizosphere...
AGGCGCGATAGCGAACGCACTGGGACGAAGGCCGATGTGCATCCATCGAAGCCGCCCCGCGCTCACCGCGGCCGCGACGGCCACGGGCGTAGCCATGGCTTTCGCCCTCACCGCCTGCGCCAGCAACACCGGCACCAGCAACACCGGCACCAGCGCGGGGCAGCCGGGTTCCAGCCAGGCGAGCGGTGCCGGGCAGCTTTCCGCCCGGCACCGCGACCCTGCGGGGTTCGCCTGGTTCCGCACTCGGCCGACCCCGGGCGGCTGGCAGCGCGTCTCGCTGCCGGGCGGCGAGGCGGTCCTGTCCTACCCACGGTCACTGCACGCGCTGGACAGTGACCGGGGAACCGTTTCCGAGGGGCTCACCACGAAGTCCGGCACTGTGCTGGTGTACCTCAACGTGACCCCCAAGCAGGGCAACGAGACGCTGCGGGACTGGCCCGGCTTCCGTGTTGAGCACCTGCTGGATGACGACGCAAGCGCCGCCCGGATGACCGGCCAGGCCACGGGATTGGCATTCCGCGGCGGCAGCGGATCGTGCGTGCTCGACACCTACACCACCAAGGTGCACGCCAACCACTACCGGGAGATCGCCTGTTTCGTCCAGGGCAGCCGCGGCGCGAGCGTCCTGATCGCCGCCACTCCGGCGGCGGACTGGGGAACCTACGCGGGCCTGCTTGAGGAAGCGGTCAACACGTATGCGGCGCGCTGATGCGAGCACCAGCCGCGCAGTGAGGAAAGAGGAAAAACCATGAGCCCTAACGCGCCCGCCGAGTCAGCGCACGCCGTCCAAGCCGGGACGCACCCAGGTGCGCTCACGGGCTGGGTCCTCCGGGTGGGCACGGCCGCGGCGCTGGTCGTCGACGCCGTGGTGCACCTGCGGGACGCGCCGTTCTACGATTCCAGCGCGGTGACGTTCAGCCAGGGGGAGTTGTTCCGGATCCAGGCCGCGGTGGCCATTGTGGTCGCGGTCGCGGTCCTGGTCTGGCCGCGGCGGCTGGTCTGGCTGATCGCGTTCCTGGTGGCGGCGAGCGCGGTCGGGGCAGTCGTGCTGTACACCTACGTCAACGTCGGATCGCTAGCCTTCCTGCCGAACATGCACGAGCCGTCCTGGGGACCGCCCGGCAAGGCGCTTTCGGCGATCGCCGAGGGGGCCGGCGCCCTGCTCGCATTGGGCGGCCTCATCTGGTCGATCCGCCGGGCACGCCGGATCTGACGCAGTCCGCGGCTGGCCGGCAGTACTCGCCGTCCTCATCTAGACTCGTGGCGTGATCTTCAAGCAGATCGGGGAGGGCCGCCCCTATCCCGATCATGCCCGGAGCACTCGCGAGTGGGCCCAGGTTCCGCCGCGCGCGGTCCGGCTGGACCAGCTGATCACCACCAAGGCCGTGCTCGATCTGCACTTGCTGCTGGCCAAGGACTCCACGTTCTACGGCGATCTATTTCCGCACGTCATCAGGTGGCGCGGGGAGCTGTATCTGGAGGATGGCTTGCACCGGGCGCTTGGGGCAGCACTCCATCAGCGCTCTGTGTTGCATGCGCGGGTACTCGATCTCGACGCGTCGCCGCAGCAGGAGCAGCCAGCCCGGTCGACGCAGGGTGCCGCGCCTCCTCGGTAAGGCCGGGCGTCATCCATTCGAGCAGCGGCGGCATCAGTGCCCGCCAGGTGGTCATCGTGTGCCCGCCGCCCGGCTCCATGTGCAACTGGACGCCGGGCTGCCGGGCCAGCAGTAGCTGCTGGAAGCGGCGGCCGTCGGCGACCGCGGACGGGTCCTTGCTGCCCACCCCGAGCCAGAACAACGGGATCCTGGCGCTCACCGGCAGCGTGACCAGCCGGTCGAACGGCGTGTTCTGCCTGCGCAGCGCCTTGTTCTTGCCGAACGGCGAGACAAGCCGGGGTAGCTGATCCTTGAGGGGCACGAAGTACCCGCTGAGCACTCCCGAGTACCCATAGCGCAACCGGTAGATCAGGGCCAGGTTGGCGGCACAGTATCCGCCTTCTGAGTATCCGGCGATGCCCCACGCCTGGCCCGGCGGCTGCAGGCGCAGCACCTGTGACAGGTACCGAGGCAGGTCCAACGCGAGGAATGTCGCATCCTGCGGACCGTGCACCACGTTCAGGCACTGGAGTGAGACGCGTCGGCCGCCGTTGGGGTCGGGCATCACGAGAGCCGCAGGCTTGGCCACTCCGTTGTTGAGGAGCGTCGTGTAGGAAGCGATGACGCCCACCACGTTGATCCAGTCTTGCGGTCCGCCCGGGAAGCCGGGGATCAGCTCAATAACCGGAAACCGGTAGCCGCGGTAGGCCGCCCGGAAGTACTGCGGCGGCAGGTACACATAGACATGCCTGGTCAGGTGACTGGTCCTGCCTCGCACCGTGAGACGGAACGTCTGACCCTGCTCGGCCGCGGACGCGAGGTTGATGGAGCTGCCGAGGATCGCGCCGAGTCTCTGGCCCGAAGCGATGTCCACGGCCGGCAGCGTCGGCCCCTGGATCGCCGGCTGCCCGCCCAGGTCAGCCGATACCGCACTCCAGCTTTGGTAGTAGTCGTAATACTTGTTGACGGCCGCCACGCCGAACAGCATCGCCGGGATGAACGCGAGGCAGGCGGCGAGGATCCGGAAAACCGGCTGTCGCACAGCGGCCATCCAGCACAGCAGCCCGCAGAAGGCCACGACGAGGAGGAGGAACAACGCCGTGCTCTGCGGCTCTAGCACTCCACACTCCTCAGCGTGGCAGGGCCGGCGCGGCAGGTTACGGCGTTCGCGTGCTGGTGGTGACGCCCGGCGGCAACCACGGATCTCGCGGCTCGTGACACTGGCGGTGGAGGTGGGATTTGAACCCACGGAGGGGTTGCCCCCTCACACGCTTTCGAGGCGTGCGCCCTCGGCCACTAGGCGACTCCACCGCCGCTGAGCTTACCCGACCTGCGCCGCCGGGTCGCCCGCCGGCAACGAGCCGCGGCGCGTGGCGGGCGGGACGGGTATCAGTCCACCTCGCGCCTGCGCCGGGCGAAGAACTCGTGCAGCAGTTCAGCGCATTCATCTGCGAGAACGCCGCCGATTACCTCGGTCCGGTGACCGAGCCTGCGGTCGCGCAGCACATCCCAGAGCGATCCGACGGCGCCAGCCCGCGGGTCCAGCGCGCCGTATACCAGTCGCTCCAGCCGGGCGGCGGTGATCGCTCCCGCGCACATGGTGCACGGCTCGAGGGTGACGACGAGCGTGCACCCCGCCAGCCGCCAGCCGCCGGCCTGCCGCGCGGCCCGGCGGATGGCCACGATCTCCGCGTGCGCGGTGGGATCCCCGTCTTCCTCGCGCATGTTCCGCGCCCGGGCGATGATCGTGCCCACCGGATCGAGCAGCACCGCCCCGACCGGCACGTCGGCCCGCCCGCCCCGCAGGTGCGCCGCTTCCTCGAGCGCGGCACGCATGGCGGGCTCGAAGGCCGCGTGATAGCCGTCAGTCACGCCATGCGCCGCGGCCTCACGGGCCGAAGACGACGTCGAGGGCCCGGTCCAGGGCGTGGCCGAAGCCGAGCCTGGTCGCGATCTTGGCGACCGCCTCGTCCGGAAACTGGTCAAGGTCACCGGCGAGCGCGCCGAGATCCATCTCGTCAATGCCCAGATCCGCGAAGATCGACATGTCGCCGACCGGGAGGACCTGGTCGAGGTCGTCGTCGCCAGGGATGGGTATGTCCAGGTAGTCGAGGACCTGGCGGGCCAGCGGCCAGTCCGCCGCGGCGGTCAGATCCGACAGGAACACCGACACCTGGCCGCCGATCACCCGGAGTGCGACGAAGAAATCGTCGCCCACGGTGACCAGCCCGATAGTGCCGCCGATGCTGGGCTGCTGGCGGAGGGCGTGGATGAGCCCGGTCAGGTCCTCGGTGAGAGCGGTCGGCAAGACCTCGGTATCCCAGGTCTCATCCTCCCGGTAGACGATCACGGCAACGTCGCCGTCACTCACATCCGTCATCGCCGCCTCACCGGCCCCTTCCAGCAAGGAATGGTGTCAGATCAGCGGCTTGTCCGCCGGGCATTCCCTGGCCTCGGCACCAGGCTGTGATAGCCGAAACGGCTTCACTACCAACGGTGTCGTTATCGGCACCTATCGTAGCCCAACGGCTCATATCGGCACGTCCTGACCGGGTAGACTCGCGTCTGGGCCAACATCGGCGAGGGAGGCACCCAGACGGCCTGGCAGCAGGTACGTTAGCTCCTTGCGGATCGGGGGCATTGGTAAAGTAATTACTCTGGGCTAAACTGAGATAACTAACCGGCGCGTAGGCGACCTGGGAGCTGAATCATGCCAGTGAAGAAGATCCTCACTTGGGCGCTCGTCGTCTTCATTGCCTACTACCTGTTCACCCAGCCCACCGGGGCTGCCAACTTCATGCATGGAGTGTTCGGCCTGCTCAGGACGGCCGGCAGCTCACTCGCCACCTTCCTGAATTCGCTCTGACGCAGATGAGGCTGATCTCGCCGGGTCACATGGGCCCAGCCACGGTCAGCAAGTACCTACTGCCTTACGAAGAGCGCGTTGTAACCGTCCGCAAGCACCCTGCGATCTTGGCGGGGTCGATCGCGGTGACACTGGCCGGGCTGGTCCTCGCGTTGCTGCTCGCCACGACCATCCTGTCGGGCAACGGGACCGCTGACAAGGTCCTGCTGGTCGGCTGCGTCCTGCTCATCCTCAGACTGGGTTGGAAGACCCTTGAGTGGTGGGACGGATACTTCGTGGTCACCTCCCAGCGGATGCTGGAGGTGAAGGGCCTGCTGACCCGCAAGGTCCTGATGATGCCACTGGTCAAGGTGACCGACATGAGCTTCGAACGGTCCTTCGGTGGCCGGGTGCTCGGGTACGGCAAATTCATCCTTGAATCGGCGGGCCAGGACCAGGCACTGACCAGCGTTGACCACGTCCCCTACCCGGAACAGTTGTATCTCGAGATATGCAGGCTGATATTCCCGGGCAAAGAGGACGAAGGCGACGACTGACCGTCCCGCCCGCCTTGCGCGCAAGCGCCTGGCGTAGATCACGGACGGCAAGCTGGCGCCAGCGCGGCGGGCTCATTTACATACCCTCAGCAGGCCGCGGCCGGTGGCGATGACGGGCCCGCACGGTCACTGAATCAGCCCGCCAGGCCCCTCGCTCGCTTCATTTGTAATGAGCATCTCAAGCTCATCACGCGGCGGCCGTCTCAATTCATATTTAAACACCCGTAAACGGGCTAATTAGCCACAGCCGCGCCAGACGTCTCATGCACCACTTCAGTGCACGTCAGCGGCCCTCCTGGACAGCAACAGTCTTCTAGCGGGCGATCCATGACGCCCGGGGTGCCGCGTACCTGCAAAAAGAGCCGAATTATAACGAACCCGTAACGGCGCCCGCGTAACGGTCATCCGGGGCGCCGCAGTAGGCGTCGTACAATTGGCACATGTTTGGAAAAGGTACCGCATCGTGCGGGCCGAGGGGGGCACATGGAGGCAGGTTTGTACGCCTACGTCGTGCGGACTTGTCGCCGGGTACGACGACGCGCCTTATTTCCATCACCGGGGCGGTCAGGCAGGACAGCGGTAGCGCCTGCCCAGCCTCGTAGTCAGGCGAAAGTTTCAGCCCGGCGACTCGCTGGATCGCACGTGAAGATCCGCCCGCCGATCCGGCTGCACGGGGGTCGTGTAATTCGCCAAACCCGCATCGCGAGCACCACGTCGTATTCGCATGAATATTGGGCGGCAATTATGCGAACAACGGGTGGTAATCAACTGAGATGAACGTTGCACTGATGACGGAAGGTACGTACCCGTACCAGTTCGGTGGGGTAAGCGTATGGTGCGACCAGATTATCCGTGGGATGCCTGGTTACAACTTCCACTTGGTCGCCATGGTGGCAACAGAGGCCGAGCAGGTTGTCTGGCCATTGCCGGACAACGTCACCTCAATGCTCAGGGTGCCGCTATGGGGACCTCCGCCGGCCAGGTCCGCGGCCAGCCGGCGGAGCGGACTCCCGCTCCCCGTGCTGCGCCAGCTCATCGAGCACCTGCTCGATCCCTCGGCAGACACCGTGCTCGGCTTCGGCGACGTGCTGCGTGAACTGTTCGAATACGCCCAGAAGGGGAACCTCAGCGCCGCCCTGGCCAGCGAAAGGGCCGTCCGGCTGCTCAGCGAGGCCTGGCATGACCGGTGGCTGGCAGCTGAGCAGTCCGGGCCGACCCTGCACGACGCGGTTACCGCGATGCAGTTGCTGGACCACTCGCTCCGCCCGCTCTCCTACCCCCCGGTCCAGGCTGATCTCGGGCACGCGGTGACCAACGGCCTCGGCGTGCTGCCCGCCCTGGCCGCCAAGTGGCGGTACGGCATGCCGATGCTGGTCACCGAGCACGGCATATACCTGCGTGAGCAGTACCTGCAGAACCGCAGGAGCCTGTACCGGTGGCCGGTGAAAGCGCTCTACCTGGGATTCCTGCGGCAACTGTGCGCACTCGGTTACCACGAGGCGGCCACGATCGCTCCCGGGAATGTCTACAACCGGCGCTGGGAGGAACGGCTCGGCGCGAGACCGTCGAGCATCCGCACCGTGTACAACGGCGTCGATCCGGCCAACTTCCCCATCCTGGATGGCGAACCCGAGGCACCGACGATCTCGTGGGTCGGCCGCATCGACCCGATCAAGGACCTGGAGACGCTGCTGCGCGCGTTCGCCCTGGTGCACCAGAAGATGCCCGAGGCGAGGCTGCGGCTGTTCGGCTCGCCGCCCAAAGGCGGCCAGCCCTACCTGGAACGCTGCCAGGCACTGGCGACCGAACTCGGGATCGGCGATGTGGCGACGTTCGAGGGCCGCGTCGAGAACATCCGCGACGCCTACGAGGCCGGCCGGATCGTGGTGCTCTCCAGCGTTTCCGAGGGCTTCCCGTACAGCCTGATAGAGGCGATGATCTGCGGTCGGCCCTGTGTTGCCACCGACGTCGGCGGGGTCACCGAGGCCATCGGCGACACCGGCATTGTGGTGGCGCCACGCAGTCCGCAGCCCATGGCGCGGGCCTGCCTCACCCTGCTGCGGGACGACAGCCTGCGGCATCGCCTTGGCGCGGCGGCCCGGACCCGCGCCCTGGAGAACTTCACGGTGGACGGGGCGATCAGCACCTACGACGAGATTTACAGTTTCCTGGGCTCGGGCCGGCCGCTGCCGACCGCCCAGCCGGAACCGGGCGCGGATGACCGGTCAGGCGACCTGCTGCCGTGGAAGGCCGCGGGATGAGCGCGGGAACCCTGCCCGGCATGCAGCCGTCCCGGACCTATCCGGCGGGCGATGGCGCCGGGCCGCGGCTGATGACAGCGGCCCAGCCCGGGACGGGCACGCTGGGCGATATCGACGAGCTGTGCGAGCAGTTCGTTCTCGTGTGTGAGTCTGCGGTGGACCCGCTGGAGATCTCCAGCGCGCTCGAGTTCGAGGGCTTAAATGACCAGGCGGCGCGGGAACGTTATGGCGTTGCCGATGTTTTTGCGCTGGCCGAGGAGATGTACCGGCGCGTGCCGCGCCGGCCGGCCGAACCTGACCCGCGGCCGGACCCATGGCGGGTCAGCAAGTTCAAGCCCGCGCTGCACGGACTGCTCTACGGGCTGCCGACGATCTGCTTCCCGGCCGCCGCCGGGCTGCTGGTCGGTCCCGGCGTGCTCGACGTCCTGATCGTGGCGTTGCTCACCTCATGGGCGCTCAGCCAGGCTCTTGCCTACCTCGGCTACGTGCGGCTGGGCCAAGGAGATTCGGTCCAGGCCCAGCGGGTGCTGGTGATCGGAATGGCCGCCGGGATGGTGGGCGTCATCCTCGCCATGGCGGGCGTGGCCCTGGCGGCGCCCGCACGGGGCGCGACGCTCATCTTCGGTGACGGGCTGGGTGCGTACATGCTCGGCGCCACTGTGCTGCTGGTGCTGGGCGCCGAGCGGCTGCTCTTCCTGGTGCTCGCGCCCGGGGTGCTGGGCAGCATCGCGTTCCTGGTGCTTGGCCAGCCCGCACAGCTGGAGCATGTGGCCTGGGGGGCGCTGGCGCTCACGCCGCTGCTGGCCCTTGGCCTGGCCGTGGCGGCCACCAGCCGGGCCACTGGCCTCCGGGGTTACGGCCGCGACGGGAAACCATCGGCTGGCCCGTGGGCTGGCCAACTGTTCTCGGCGGCGGAGCTGCGCAGTGCGCTGCCCAGTGGCGGGTTCGGTCTGGTCGCCGGCGGCCTGCTGGTTTTCCCGGTGGCAGCGGGCATGCCCGGCCATGGCGGGGCCAACACTGGTGCGCTGCTCGCCTCGCTGCCGCTGGCCCTGAGCATGGGCGCGGCGGAGTGGACACTCATCTGGTTCCGGCGGCGCACGCAGCGACTGCTGCGCAACACGCGGGAGCTGCGGGCGTTCGCCGCCCGGGCCCGGCTGGTGCTGCTCGCCGCGCTACTGCAGTACCTGGGCGCCGCCGTCCTGCTGACCGTCGCCGTGGTCACGGTCGCTGCGGAAACCCGGCTCATCCATCCCCAGTTGGCAGCTCTGCCGCAGGTCGTGGCGTACATGGCGCTGGGCGGCGCGATGTTTCTCGCGCTGTTGCTGCAGGCGTTCGGCAGCCGCGCCTTCCCGCTGGTGGCCTGCGCTCTCGCGCTGTCCTTCGAGGTCGTGTACCGCGGTTTCGGGGTGTTCGGGCAGATCGTGGCGTGCACAGAACTTCTCATCGTGCTCGCCGGGTACGCGGCTTTCGTGCTGGGGAGGGCAGTGCGACATGCCTGCTAGGCGCTGAGGGGCAGCGCGGGGCGAATAGGAAGCACGGACGACAAGGACGAAAGGAATCATCATGATGGACCGCGTAGCGGTGACTGGGGCCGAGGGTTTCATCGGCTCTCACCTGGTGGAGGCGCTGGTGCGCCGGGGGCACCGGGTTCGGGCCATGGTCCTCTACAACATGTTCAGCTCACACGGCTGGCTGGATGTGCTGGAGGACGACGTCCTTGATCAGGTTGACGTGGTGTTCGGCGACATCCGCGACCCGGCGTCGGTCCGCCAGGTGGTCGAGGGCGCGTCGGTCGTGTACCACCTCGCCGCGCTCGGCTCGGTGCCCTACTCCTACTGTGCTCCACGCTCGTTCGTGGACACCAACGCGATCGGCACCCTGCACGTGCTTGAGGCAGTCCGGGCCTGCCAGACCCCGCGGCTGGTGCATACCTCAACCAGCGAGACCTACGGCACCGCGCGCACGGTCCCGATCAGCGAAGCGCACCTGCTCCAGGCGCAGTCACCGTACGCGGCCTCCAAGATCGCCGCCGACAAGCTGGTCGAGTCCTACTACCTGAGTTTCGGGATACCCGCGGTGACGCTGCGGCCGTTCAACACGTTCGGTCCCCGTCAGTCGGCCCGCGCCGTCATCCCCGCGATCATCATCCAGCTCGCGGCGGGTTCCCGTCAGCTCAAGCTGGGCGCGCTCGACCCGACCCGCGACTTCACCTACGTCACCGACACCGCGCAGGCGTTCGTGGAGCTTGGCGAGGCCCCGGCGTCGGCGGTACTGGGTGAGCTGTTCAACGCCGGGACCGGCGATGACGTGCCGATCGGCCGGCTCGCCGAGGACATTGCCGCGCTCATGGGCGTGGACGCCGACGTCATCGAGGACGCGCAGCGGCTCCGGCCCAAGGACTCCGAGGTGATGCGGCTGGTCTGCGACGCGTCGCGGCTGCGTGACCGGACCGGATGGCAGCCGCGTTTCGGCCGGGAGGAGGGCCTGCGCCGGACCATCGAGTGGTTCCTGCGACCGGGGAACCTCGCGCGCTACAACCCCAACGAGTACAACCAGTGATCCACGGGAGGCACCATGCACGCTGTCATTCTTGCCGGGGGAAAGGGCATCAGGCTTCGCCCATACACGACGCGGCTGCCCAAGCCCCTGGTGCCGATCGGCGAAGAGCACTCGATCTTAGAAATCGCGCTTAGCCAGCTCGCGCAGTGCGGCTTCGATCGTGTCACGCTGGCCATCGGACATTTCGGCGAGCTGATCCGGTCCTACGTCGGCGACGGCCGCCGGTGGGGCCTGAACGTCGACTGCACCATGCCGGAGGACACCCCACTGGGCACGCTCGGCCCGGTGCTCCGGATCCTCGACCAGCTGCCTGACCAGTTCCTGGTCATGAACGGTGACGTGCTCACCGATCTCGACTACTCGGACCTGATGAGGCAGCACCTGGAATCGGGCGCGCCGCTCACCGTGGCCACCTATCAACGGCAGGCGCGGATCGACTTCGGGGTGCTGACCACACGAGACGGCGACGTGGTGGAGTTCACTGAGAAGCCGACGATCGATTACCGCGTCAGCATGGGCGTCTACGCGTGCAGCAAGAGCACGCTGACCCGCTACACCCCGGGCATGCCGTTCGGGTTCGACGAACTCGTGCTTGACATGCTGGCGCGTGGCACCCCACCCAGGGACTACGAGTTCAAGGGGTACTGGTTTGATATCGGCCGCCCCGATGACTACGACCGTGCCAACGCCGAGTTCGGCCTGATTCGGGGAAGTCTGCTCAAGGGTCTTCACTAGTGCGCCTCCTGATCATCGGGGCTGGTGGATTTCTCGGCGAACACGTCCTGCGGCGCGCGTCGGCCGCTGGGATGCAGCTGGTGACGGCGGGTCGCTCTGCCGTGCCCGATTCACCCCGCCACCAGCGAGTCGACCTAGCCGAGGACGACCCGGCCGAAATCGCGGCGATGCTCACGGAGGTGGCTCCTGATGTGGTGGTGAACTGCGCCGGGGCCACCGTGGGCGGACCGGAGGTGATGGCCGCGGTCAACGTCAACGGCACGTACGCACTGGTCAGGGCGATGTTCCTGGCCGCGATACCGGCGCGGCTCGTGCACCTCGGATCCGCCGCCGAGTACGGGCGCGCCGAGCCGGGCGTTCCGGTGACCGAGCGGGCCGCGCCCCGGCCAGCGGGGGTGTACGGGGTGACCAAGCTGGCCGGGACCCGGCTGGTGGAATTGGCCGCCTCGGCCGGGCTTGACGCCGTGGTCCTGCGCGTCTTCAACCCGGTCGGCTCGGGCGCGCCGGACAGCAGCCTGCCGGGCCGCCTGGCCGGTGAGCTGCGCCGGGCCCAGGCCCACGGCACCGAGGTGCGGCTCGGGCCGCTGGACACGGTGCGGGATTTCATCGACGCTCGCGATGTCGCCGCCGCGGTGCTCGCCGCCGCGGCGGTGCCAGTGCTGCCGCACCCGGTGCTCAATGTCGGCAGCGGACAGGGGGTGCCGGTGCGCGCGATGGTCACGGAGTTGCTCGCGGCCAGCGGGTGGACTGGGACCGTGCATGAGGACGCGCCAGACATGGCACGGTCGGCGGACATACCATGGCAGCAGGCCGACATCACCTGGGCCACCGAGGATCTGGACTGGAAGCCGCGCCGCGACCTCGCAGCCTCAATAGCCGATCTGTGGGAGGCAAGCCTGTGAGCCCACGCGCCGCCGACGGCACCGAGTTGGTCATGCCGCAACTGATCGTGCCCGCCTACTTCCATCCGGCTACCCACCCGGATGAGTGGGCGTGGCTGGCCGAGCGCGCCGCGCAGGTCCGCCTGATCGTGCTCAACCTGGCCAGCGGGCCGGGCGAACAGCCCGACGCGGTCCTCATTCCCGTGTTAGACAAGCTGCGCTCGGCCGGGACGACGGTGACTGGCTACGTGGACACCAACTACGGCCAGCGTGCCAACCGGGATGCCCTCGCCGAACTCGCCCGGTACCTGGACTGGTATGACGTGGCCGGCGTGTTCTTCTATCGCACCTCGGCCGTGGCCGAGCACGTCGGCCATTACGCCGAGCTGGCCCGCGGTGCACGGGACATGGGGGCGCGGGTTGTGGCGTTCAACCACGGCGCGCACCCGATCGAGGCGTATGCGGAGCACGCCGACCTGCTCGGCACGTTCGAGGGCCCCTGGTCCGCCTACTTCGACCTGGCCGTGCCGCGCTGGGCGAGGGCCCGCCCCGCGGAGCAGTTCTTTCACCTGGTGCACTCGGTGCCGCGGGAGTCCTTCGAGGACGCGCTCTGGCTGGCCGCCCGGCGTCACGCAGGCTGCGCCTATGTCACCGACCATGGTGGGGTCAACCCGTGGGAACGGCTCCCGGCTGACCAGCGTGACCCACAGGCCCTGTGACCCGCGGCACGTCCGCCACGGCAGGCAGCAGACATGCCCGGCGACGGCCCCTTCCCCGGGCCAGGAACCGGCGTGCGGCGCTGGCGCTCTCTGCCATCCTGCTGATAACGGCCGTGAGCGTGGCGGTAAGGCTGATCCTGGAAGCCAATCCGGCGTGCCAGGTGGCCCTGCCGGCCTATTTCTACCCAGGCGCCGACTGGACGCGGGCCATTGCTAGCAGGCCAGTGCCCCGCATCATGATCCTGGACATCACGAGTTCCGGCGCGGGAACGTCACCGGACCGGAACTACCAGGCGGCTATTAAGCGGGCGCGGGATGCCGGGATCACCATCATGGGCTATGCCAACACGAATTACACCCAGCGCCCGGCCAGCGCGGTAGAGACAGATGTCAAGAATTACCGGGCCTGGTATAACGTGACCGACATCTTTCTCGACGAGGTAGCCAGCAGCAGTGCCGGAGTTCCCTACTACCGGCGGCTGGCCAACTACATACATGCCGTGAATCCGGGCTCGGCGGTAATGCTGAACCCGGGCACCTACCCGGCCGAGCAGTACATGTCCGTCGGTGACATCGTGATGGTCTATGAGAATACCTATGCCAGCTACGTCCACCTGCACGTTCCCGGATGGGTCAGCAGCTACCCGGCGGCCAAGTTCGCACACGTCATTTACGCCACCTCACGCTCGCAGCTGGCCAATGCCATCAGCTTGTCTCAGCGGCGGCACGCCGGCTATGTCTACGTGACCGGGAGATCGGGGTCCAATCCCTACGGGTCGCTGCCCGGCTACTGGCCGCGGGAGGATGCGATCATCGCCCGGGGCTGCCCCGTGCCCAGTGCGCCGCAGCCGAGTCTGGCCGGCTGATAGGCCGGGCCGGCTGATAGGCCGGTCGTCAGCGGCAAGGATCATGCTGCCCGGCGAGAGCCGACGTGAACAGCGTGCCGTCGATCCCGCCGGACAGGTCCGCAGCGCAGAACTTGCCGAGATCCGCGGCTGCGCCGCCGCCCCAGTCGTCGGTGTACTCGGCGTTCAGCACCAGCTTCCCGGCCCGCGCATACGGCGGCGCGACGATGCCGCACGTCTGGTAGAAGTTGCACTCCTCGGTGAGCAGGAAGTCTGTGCTGGGCTCCAGCGCCTTCGAGAACGCGGGGTCGTTGTCCCCGTTCTTCTGCCCCCAGGCAAGTCCGAGACGGTGCGCGTACGCGCCGAGTGCCTGGTCGTACGCCACGTTCTGCGCCTCGCTGATGGGGTAGCCGGTGCGGTCGGTGTAGGAGTCGTCAATGTCTGGCTCGACCGCGTCGAAGCCCTTGGCGGCGCACTGCTGGCGAATCATCGCCTTGATGATCGAGACCGTGGATGCCGCGTTGATATTGAGGTAGTACTCCGAGTAGTCCGGCATCTTGCGGCCCAGATCCCCGGCGGCCGCCAGTTGCGCGTAGTAGGTCGTGGGGATGCCCTCGTCGGCGGCCGGGTAGTAGTTCCCGGCTGAGCCCACTTCGATGTAGCAGATCACCTTGTCGCCGAGCCGGTGCAGGGCGCGGACGGTTGACGCGGAGTTCTCGATGCCGTCGATGTCATACACGGTCGGCGTGGCGGCCACCCGCCCGGCGGCGTTGAGCGCACCGCCGCCCAGGTCCTTCGCGCTGGCCATGTTCAGTGGATGGTCTAGTTCCCATTGGAACCTGGGACCGTTGTTCGGGCCGGTGCTGGCTGGACGCCACCAGCGCAGCGTGGTCGGCCGCGGCCTGGGCCTGGGCTTCGGTGTGGCAGCGGGTCTCGGCTTGGTCACCGTCGGGGTGGACACGGCTGACGGCGCCGCCGCCTGCGGGTGGGACGGCATGGCGGTCGACGGTGGCTGATGGCCGGGACCGCCGCAGGCCGCCGCGCACAGCAGGGTGAGCCCGCCGAGCAGGACGGCTGTCTTCCCGGTCATAGCCGGGGACCCACCCCTCGTCGTGTCATCGCGCTTTCCGGAAGGGACCCCGGGCGATAGGCCCGGGGTCCCTTCACATGGACGGTGCTCCCGGGGGGGCTCAGGTCACCGTCAGGGTGAAGGTTTGGGTGGCGGAGCCGACGGAGTTCCGGGCGGTGATCGTCAGGGTGTAGGTCCCGGCGGTGGTCGGCGTCCCCGCCAGCGTCGCTGTCCCGTTGCCGTGGTTGGTGTAGGTCAGCCCCCGCACCGTACCGGTGTGGGTGACGCTGGCCAGCGGGTAGCTGATGGCTGAGAACGTGATGCTGACGGCCGTCCCATGGGCCACCGTCGCCGTCGCGGCGCTGGTGATCGCCGGAGCCTGATTCACCGTCAGCGTGAACGCCTGGGTCGCCGAGCCGAAGGAGTTGGCCGCCGTGAACGTCAGATGATAGACGCCGCCCTGGCCGACCCCGGGCGTGCCGGTCAGGTTGGCTGTGCCGTTGCCGTTGTCGGCCCAGCTCAGACCCTGTGGCAGCGCACCGGTTCCGGTCAGTGTCGGGGCCGGTGCCCCGGTGGTCTTGACGGTGAAGTTGAACCCGGAGCCGACCGTGGCCGTGACGGTGGCCGCCGTCGTGATCGCTGGCTTCGCACTGACCGTCAAGACGAACGACTGGGTCGTCGTCCCGCCGGTGTTGGTCGCCGTGAACGTAATGGGGTAGCTGCCGCCGCTGGCCGCCGTCGGCGTGCCAGACAGCGTGGCCGTCCCATTGCCATGGTTGGCGAAGCTGACCCCAGCTGGCAGGGTCCCGCTGTGCGTCACGTTCGTGGTGTACGTGGTGGGACTGCCCACCGTGGTGACCGCGAAGGTGAACGCGGTGCCCGACGTGGCCGTGGCCGCGGCCGCGCTGGTGAAGGTCGGCACCGGCCGTACCCCGGCCGCCCGGACCGTCAGGGTGATGGTCTGGTTGGTGCTGCCCCCGGCGTTGGCCGCGGCGATCGCGACGGTGTAGGTCCCGGCGGTGACCGCGGTCGTCCCCGACAGCGCGCCCGTCCCGTTGCCGTTATCGGAGAAGCTCACTCCGGCGGGCAGGGTCCCGCTGCTCAGCTTCGGCGTCGGATACCCCTTGGTGTTGACGACGAAGCTGAAGGCCGTGCCGGCCGTCTCCGTGACGGTCGCCGCGCTGCTGAAGGTCGGGGCCTGGTTCACGGTCAGGGTGAAGGCCTGGTTCGTCGTTCCCGTCGAGTTCCGGGCCGTGATGGTCAGCGGGAAAGGCCCGCTGGCCGTCGCCGCCGCCGTGCCGGCCAGGGTAGCCGTCCCGTTGGCGTGCGCGGTGAACGTGATGCCCGAGGGCAGCGTCCCCGTTCGGGTCAGCGTCGGGGTCGGTGTGCCCACGGCCGTGATGGTGAAGCTGAACGCGGTGCCACCGGTCGCCGTCGCGCTGTTCGCGCTGGTGATGGCCAGGCCGCTGTTCACGGTCAGGACCAAGCTCTGGGTCGCGGTCCCGGCCGAGTTCTTGGCGGTGACCGTCAGCGCGTACGTGCCCTGGCTGCCGGCCGGCGCCGTGCCGGCCAGCGTGGCCGTTCCGTTGCCGTTGTCCTTGAAGGTGAGTCCCGATGGCAGGGCCGGGGTACTGGTGGCGGTGACAGCAGCCGTCGGGCTGCCGGTGGTCGTCACCGAGAACGTGCCCGCCGTGCCCACCGCGAACGTGGTCGCGGCGGCGCTGGTGATGGCCGGGGCTGCGGTGGCGGGGTTGACGGTCAGGGTGAAGCTCTGGGTGGCGTTCGGGCTGACCCCGTTCGCCGCGGTGATCGTGATCGGGTAGCTGCCGCTGGTCCCGGAGGCGGCGGTGCCGGCCAGGGTGGCCGTCCCGTTGGTGTTATCGACGAAGGTGACGCCGGACGGCAGGGCCCCGGACTCGGTGATCGCCGCGGTCGGGCTGCCGGTGCTCATCACCGAGAACGACCCTTGGGTGCCCACGGTGAAGGTCGCCGCGTTGCCGCTGGTGATGGCCGGAGCCGTGGGGGCCGCGTTGACGGTCAGCGTGAAGCTCTGGGTGGCGTTCGGGCTGACCCCGTTCGCGGCAGTGATCGTGATCGGGTAGCTGCCGGTCGCCGTGGATGCCGCGGTGCCCGCCAGGGTGACGGTCCCGTTGTGGTTGTCGGTGAAGGTCACGCCGGACGGCAGCGCGCCGGACTCAGTGATCGCTGCGGCCGGGCTGCCGGTGGTGGTCACCGAGAAGGATCCCAGCGTGCCGGTGGTGAAGGTCGCTGAGCTGGCACTGGTGATGGCCGGAGGCTGCGTGATCGTGACCGTCAGCGTCTGCTGGACCGAGCCATATGGGTTTGTGGCGATGAGGGGGATGACGTACGTCCCCGCCGTGGTCGGCGTGCCGGACAGGGTGGCCGTGCCGTCCTTGTTGTCGGTGAAGGTGACACCGGGCGGCAGGTTGGATTCTCCCCAGCTCGGCGCCGGGGAGCCACCAGCCGTGATGGTGAAGCTGAACGGCGATCCGGCCGTGCCCGTGGCACTGGTGGCGCTGGTGAAGGCCGGGGCGTGGCCGACCACGATGGTGAAGGCCTGGGTCGCGTCGGGGCTGATCCCGTTGCTGGCCGTGATGGTGATGTTGGTCGTGCCCTCAGTGGTGCCCGTGCCCGAGATGAGCGCGGTGCCGTTGCCGTTGTCGGTGAACGTCAGCCCGGCGGGCAGTGCCCCCGTCTCGGTGATCTTCGGCGTGGGCGAGCCGGTCGTCATGATGGCGGCGCCCCCTGCGGAGTTCACGGTGAAGTCGGCCACGGCCCCGCTGGTGATGGTGGGCGCGCTGGCCGCGTTCACGGTGATGGTGAGGGACAGGGTGGCGGTGCTGCCGGAGGAGTTGGTGGCCGACAGGGTCACCGGGTAGGTGCCGCCCGTGCCGCTGGCCGGGGTACCGGAGATGGTGCCGGTGCCGTCGCCGTTGTCCTTGAACGACAGCCCGGTGGGCAGCGCGCCCGTCTCGGTGATGGTGGCCGCCGGGGAGCCGGTGGTGGTGACGGTGTAGGTGCCGGCCACTCCGGTGCTGAAGGTAGCCGTCGAGGGGCTGGTGATGCTCGGCGCCTCGGCGTTGGTCAGCGTGAAGCTCTGGCTCGCGCCGCCCACACTGTTCGTGGCATTGACCGTGATCGGGTAACTACCCCCGCTGCCGGTCTGCGGCGTGCCCGCGATGGTGGCCGTGCCGTTGCCGTTGTCGGTCAAGGTGACGCCGGCCGGCAGTGCTCCGGTCTCGGTGATGGCCGGCGTCGGGGCACCAGTGGTGGTCACCGTGAAGCTGAACGGGGTGCCCACGATGGAACTGGCCGACGAGGCGCTCAGGATGGCCGGGCCGACGTTCTCGGTCAGGGTCTCGGTGGCGTTGGTGCCCAGGTTGACCCAGTCCGACAGGGTGCCGCCATAGGACTGGCCGAAGGCCGACCCATTGACGGTGGTGCCGGGCGGCACGGTGACCGGGATGTTGACCGCGGAGCCGGCGTTGCTGACGGTGACCACGCCGTTCTGCACGCTGGCGCTGACTTGGCCGCCCTTCTCGGCGGTGGCCCAGGCGGCCTGCTCGGCCAGGGTCTGGGCGTCGGTGACGTCGGTCATCTGGCTGAGCGGGGCGGCGCTGGTGTACCAGGTGTTGTACTGGCTCAGCATGTTGCTGATCAGAGTCAGGATGGTGTAGCCAGTGGCCGCCGGGCCGATCAGGTTGCTCTGGTGGGCGTAGTCCATCCGCGGGTCGTTGCCGAGCACGTGGGTCAGCATGATGTGCGACTCAGACGCGAGCAGCGAGGCCTCGGTGGCCGGCGTGCTGATGCAGGTGGTGGACGAGGTGTTCGTGCAGTGCCCGGTCTCGCCCGGGAACGCTGAGTTGCCTACCGAGACCCCCTGCGCCACGTACAACGTGTTGTACTCGTTGAGCTCGTCGGGCCAGTTGGAGGCGTTGTAGAAGATGTTGCTCGGGTAGCGGGGCGCGCCCAGGGCCGCTCCGAGGGAGTACTGCTGGGGCTGCCGGGAGGCGTCCTGGGCGAACGTGGTGACGTTCGCATTGGCCAGGGCCGACGGCATGTTGGGGTTCTCCACCCCGGAGTGCTCGCCGGTCACCACGGCCGCTGGGGTGTAGTTCGTCAGCCCGTTGGCGGCGGCGAAGGCCTGGTCCAGGCCGATTTCCTGGTCGATGGAGGAGTCAGGTGTGGTGCTGGTGGCCGGCACCCAGCTTCCGGCCGCGCTGGAGCAGTCAATGCCGGGGTTGGTGGCCGTGGGGAAGCTGGCGCTTGAGTCGGGCGCAGGGCCGGTGGCGACCCCGGTGTCGGTGAAGGTGTAGGTCGTGGACGAGGTGGCTGACGTGTTTTCCGGCACCTGGCCGACCAGCCCGAAGGTGGTAGAGCCGGGGTCTTCCCGGTAGATGTTGTAACCCCAGAAGCCGCTCCCCCCAGTGTGGCTGGCCTCTTCCTGGGCCAGGGTGGGCCCGGGGGTGCCGTCGGTGCCGGTGCCGTTGGTGGCCTCGGGCCAGGTCAGGGTGGCCGAATCGTCCACTGAGGCCGTCACCGGCTTGGGCGCGGAGGGCTCTGACTCACCATAGGCAGTCGCCGCGGTCACCTCGTAGCTGTAGGAGCCTGCGGCGAGCGTCCCGCCCGTGGCGTTGGCTGTCACCGAGGTAAGTCCCTGTGGCTGGGCCACCTGGCAGCCAAGGAACAGGTGCGACCAGGTGTGGGTGATCCAGTTGAAGCTGCCCTGGGCGGCGAGCAGGGCGTTGACGAACGCGCTGTCATTGGGGTTGCCCGGATCCACGGCCTGGCCGGGATCGGTGTAGGTGGCCCCGTTGTCGGTGACGCTGCCGGTGCAGTTGGCGGCCGACTCATCCGCGATCGTGTCGGTGCTGCAGGCACCGATGCCGTTGAAGGCCAGGTTCAGCTTGATGCCGGTCTGCTGTTCCCAGTTGGCCACGAACGCCACGTCGGCCGCGCTCATCTGCACGTCGGGCGGGGTGTCAGCCGGGTTGTTGGCCACTCCCGCCGGGCAGGTGAAGTCGGGCGGGTCGGTGGCGGCCGGCGTGCACTGGAACTGCTGGCTCCACTCGTTGTCGGCGATGAAGACGTCGTCGATGTCCTGGCCGAAGTAGTTGCGGGACAGCCCGAGGTGGGTGTCCTGGGTGACCCAGTTGATCAGCCCGGGAGCCAGCAGCAGCCACTGGATCATGTTGGCGTTGTAGTCGAAGTTGAGCGCCAGTTCCGACACTCCCGCCTGGGCGTCGGTGCTCGGATGCTGGTACACGCCAGCCATGACGTTTCCGGCGGCGTTGGTCATGAACGGCGTGTAAGGAGCCCCGGCGTCCGTCGTCCCCCCATAGCCGAAGCTGCCGGTGTCGAACGGAATGGGCCCCTTGAGCGCCGGGAAGGCGGCCAGCCCGGCGGCGGTCAGCGTCCCCGTGCTGCCGTCCAGCGGCCCGCTGGTCACGTCGGTCACGCCCAGAGCGGGCGAGGGGAACATGTAGCCGTCCACCTGGCGCACGCCGAAGGTGGATTCGTAGGTGTCCAGCGCGTTCAGCGCCCCGACCGCGTAGCCCGTCGGGGAGTCGGCGATGACCACGCCGTTGTAGTTGCCGGCGCCACTGCTAGCCGTCAGTGCGGGCAGGGTCACCGTTTCATTGGGGAACGCGCCTGCGGCCGTGACCTCGGTGAACGGCACCCCCTCGCTGGTCAGCGCCGATTCCCAGGCGCTGGTCGTGGGGTCGGAGGAGCCCTGACCGACTAATAGGACCTTGAGGCTTAACTGAGGGGGTGTGGCCGCCGAGGCCGAGGTGGCGACCCCTACGCCGGCCGTTGCCACCAAGCCACCCACAGCCGACACCGCAACCAGGCATCGAGCCAGCCGTGTCGTCCCCCACCGCTTAGGTCCGGCCACAGAACTCCCCCGCAATCCAAGAACGACCTCGCGGACGCGGCGCGACCACGAAGCAGTCTGAACGGATACGGGCGCAATCCTGCCCGTATCCGGAGCTACCACTAAATGGGACGCCGAGCGGCGCGGACTGGGTTACGGCAAACCGCAAAAAATTAGTTCACATCCGAGGAAGTGACGTATGGGGTACCTGATCCGGCCGATAGTAATTTGACCCGATATTAGGTATTTTTGGTGATCAAGATATTTGCGTGACAGATGTCAGCGGACAAGAAAGTTCTCCGGACTTGATCGGTCAGATATCCCCAGAAATTCTCGCGCCGTCTATTGACATAACCACCTCAGGGGCCGTATCAGCGTACGGAGACGGCGGCAGCCAACGCCAGCACGGCCGGCGCGCCAGAGCGGTCCTCCCCCGTCTCAGGGGTGGCCCGGCGGCAGGAGAGCGCCCGGCATGACCGATCAGGAGCGGGACCAGCTTTTCTTCCTGCCGCTCCGAGGAGGCCTGTTGACGGGCCTCCCCCCGGGAGCGTGCCCTGGCGGCGTCGTGGCTCCGTTCGCACATCGATCTGGACATGAAAAGGCAGCGGCTCCCCAGCGCTGGTGCACCAGGGGAAACCGCTGCTCAGGAGCGGAGGCTCGGGGATTTGAACCCCGGATGGGCTGTAGACCCAAACCGCATTAGCAGTGCGGCGCCATAGACCGGACTAGGCGAAGCCTCCCGACGACCGGATGGTCGGCCTCAGCGTACCGGTACCGCGCAAGGCACGCCAAAGCGGTTCGGCCATGATCACGGCACATTTTCAGTCGCACCGGCTGACAGAGTCCCGCGATCATGGAACCGCCCCGGCGGAGCCCGCACCAGGGCCTGGATGTCTGGCCAGCAGACGCCGGCCAGCGGGCACTCCTCAGCGGACCTCGGTCACCTGGTAGTCGCCCTTGGCGTACGCGTCGCGGATCCGGGTCTTGGCGAACTTGCCGACGCTCGTCTTGGGCACCTCGTCGATGAACGACCACCGCTCAGGAAGCTGCCAGCGCGGCACCCGGCCGCTGAGGAACTCGCGCAGCGTCTCCGCCGTCACGTCCGAGCCCTCCCGGCGCACCACCGTGGCCAGCGGCCGCTCCCCCCATTTCTCGTCGGGGACGCCGATGACCGCCGCCTCCAGCACGTCCGGGTGGGCCATCAGGGCGTTCTCCAGCTCCATGGAGGAGATCCATTCGCCGCCGGACTTGATCACGTCCTTCGCCCGGTCGGTGAGCCGCACGAAGCCGAGCCGGTCGATGGTGCCCACGTCGCCGGTGCGCAGCCAGCCGTCCCGGAACTTGGCCGGGTCGTCGTCCTTGTAGTACGACCCGGTCACCCACGGTCCGCGGCACTCGACCTCGCCCACCGCCTCGCCGTCGTGCGGCAGCACCTGGCCGTCGTCGCCGACCAGCCGGGCCTCTACCGTGCAGAAAATCCGGCCCTGGGTATCGCGGTACTCCCATTCCTCCTCCGGCGACAGTCCGGGCGGCGGGTGCGCCACACTGCCGAGCGGCGAGGTCTCGGTCATCCCCCAGGCATGCACGATCCGCACCCCGAGTTCCTTCTCGTAGGCCTCCATCAGCGAATGCGGGACCGCCGAGCCGCCGCACGGGACCAGCCGCAGCGACGACAGGTCACCGCCGTGTTCCCGGACGTGCTGGAGCAGTGCGTTCCAGATCGTCGGCACCGCGCCGGCCAGCGTCGGCCGCTCCGCCTCGATCAGCCGGACCAGCGGCTCGGGCTGCAGGAACCGGTCCGGCATGATCAGGTCGGCGCCGCACAGCACGGCCGCGTAGGCCAGTCCCCAGGCGTTCGCGTGGAACATCGGCACCACGGGCAGCACCCGGTCCCGCTCGGACAACGCGAACGTGTTACCCAGGCACGCCCCCATCGAGTGCAGGTACGTGGACCGGTGACTGTAGACGACGCCCTTGGGCCGGCCGGTCGTGCCGCTGGTGTAGCACATGGCGGCCGCTGACCTCTCGTCCAGCTCAGGCCACTCGAACGAGGCTGACTCCGCGGCCAGCAGGTCCTCGTACGAGTACACCTGGCGCCCCGGGGCGGCCAGGGACTCAAGCTGGGCTGGGTCCGCTGAGCCGGACGCCCCGGTTACCAGGACGTGACGGATCGTCTCCATATCGGGCAGCACCCGCGCCAGCAGCGGCACGAGGGTGGCGTCCACGATGACCGCGTGATCCTCGGCATGATTGGCGATGTAGCTGAGCTGTCCGGGATCGAGCCTCAAGTTGAGGGTGTGCAGCACCGCCCCCATGGACGGCACGGCCAGGTAAGCCTCCAGGTGCTCAGCGTTGTTCCAGAGCAGTGTCGCCACCCGCTGGTCGCCATCCACCCCCAGCCTGCGCAGCGCGTTGGCCAGCCGGGCGGCCCGCTCGCCGGTCGCGGCGTAGGTCTGGCGGCGGGTGCCGTCCGCCGTGCAGGTGACGACTTCCTTGTCACCAAAGATCGACGTGCCATAGCGCATGAGCGCTGTCACGGTCAGAGGTACGTCCATCATCGTGCTTAGCACGGCCCACCTCCTTGTGGTTGCGCCCAGTAGCGGCCTCACCAGGCACAAATTCACCTTCCGGGTGGATCGTGTCACGACCTGGGCGCAGTCGTCATCCTCCGAGGAGTTCGGCGTCGATCCGGAGCTTGGCCACCGCGCGGGAAACGGTGCTCTTCACAGTGCCCTGGCTCACGCCGAGCACGTTGGCGATCTCCGCCTCGCTCATGTCCTCGTAGTAGCGCAGCACCACGGCGGCTCGCATCCGCCGGGGCAGCCGCTCGATCGCGCGGCGCAGCGCGTCCTGCAGTTCGCTGTCGCCCGCATGGTCAGCCACGGCCTGCTCGGGGATGTCGTCGGTCGGGTACTCCTCCACCCGTCGCCGCCGCCACCAGGAGATGTGCGTGTTCACCATGGCGCGGCGCACGTAGCCGTCCACCGCGCTCCGGTCCTCGATGCGATCCCATGCCTGGTATGTCTTGGCCAGCGCGGCTTGCACGAGATCCTCAGCATCCGCACGGTTATGGGTGAGCAGGTAGGCCATCCGGAGCAGGGAGGCGCTGCGCGCGGTCACGTACTCACGGAAGGCCGTGTTGTCCGCGCACGGACTCCGGCCACGCTCCAAGCCTGGCTCCAGGCTCGGTCCCAGGACACTCACAGGCCAACCGTACCCAGCAAAAGACACGGCGGACCGTACCTAACCCGAGTGTCTGCGCGCCTGCGACCTGGACTTTTGACGGTTGTACCGCATATCAGGCAGGCATCCGCGAGGCCAAGGTGACCGAATCGCTTGACGCGGCCCGGGCCCGGCACGCATCGTCATGATCTGGGCAGTCCTGTCCGGGGGGAGAGATGATGCTGGGCCACCGCAGTGACTTAACGTGCTGTGATCGCTGCGTTGGGTCGGATACAGCCGCGCTGATCGCGCGCCGCCGGTCACTCAAGGCCGCCGTCCTCCCGGCCAGGGACCAGCCAGGCCAGCTCGACGCCGCTGATTTAGCCGGGCAGACTCCAGGCGCGGCCGGCGCGGCCGGGGATCCGGCGGTGGCCTGGGATCGGCGGCCAACTGGGGACCCGGAGATGGCCAGGCACCGGCGAGTAGCCGGGCATCCGGGAGTGCTCACTGGAACGGTGCTGGATGCCAGCCCGCACATTCTCACCATCTGCCGGGCGGACCGCGTAGAGCGGTTGACCTTGCCGCCGAGTACCCGGGTGTGGAAGGGCGTCCAGGCCCACCCGACCACCCTCATCGCCGGGGACCGCGTTGTGGTGCGCCTGGACACGGCCCAGCGCGGGGTGGCGGACCGGATATGGGCCAACATCGGCCGCGTCACTGGCGTGATTCTCGAACGGGGCGGCGACAGCATTCTGGTGGACTCGGGGAACCCGGGGGAACGCCAGGTCATCGTCATCCAGAAGGGCGCGGAGAGCCGCATTCAGGTCCGCTTCCCGCGGCTGGAACCTGGGTACCTCATCGACGTCATCGGGCTGCGGCGTGGCGGGGTCATCGAGGGCCTGGTGCCCGCGACATCCCAGCCTGCCTATCGCGCCAGCCAGGTGCCGCGGCCCAGGCAGCTACGGCGCCACGCGTCATCCGTGCTGGACGGCTCGGCGACCTGGCACGAACCGGTGGACCGGCCGGATGACGCGGAGGGAATCGCCTATCCCATGCTTGACCCGGAGACCGGAGGTGGCGAGCAGCCAGCTCCGGGCCCGGGCTGCGAACGGATGCCCTATCTCTCCGTCGGCAGCCTGCTTGAGGTCCGCAACGAGTGCACCGGCCTCTCCCGCGTCCTGACGGTGACCGGCTGTGGCGCGATGGCCCGGCTTTTCTGCGACCGCTGCGTCACCTGTGGCACCTCGCCTCGCGGCCGAGTGGCCGACCTCACGCTGGCCAGCTTCGTCGCGCTCGGCGGTGAACTGGAACGTGGCTGCTTCAATGCGACGATCGCGGTAGGCCGATGACGACGCATGCCCTGGCCCAGCTGGTGAACGACATCCGGGAGGTCCAGGCTCCGGTCCTCGCGGCCATGTTGATCGGTGCATGTGCCGCCAAGTTCAGCCGGGTGGTGCGGGCCGGGTCGCTGGACGCCGGCCTCGGCCCGACCGAACTGTTCCCGTTGCCGCTTCGGCGGCCAGCCGCCGTGACCGTGTGCGCCATCGAACTGGCCATGGGCCTGGCGCTGGTCGTCACGGCGTCACCGGCGGCCCGGGACGGCACAGGTGCCCTGGACGGCGCCGCCGCGGACGGGGCGCGGATCGCCGCGACCGCTTTCTTCCTGGTCGCGATGTGCGCCCTGATCGAACTGCGCGGCCGCCGCCCGGACGCCGGGTGCGGCTGCTTCGGCGACCTCAGCAGGCGCCCGGTGGGCGTCCGCTCAATCGCCCGGTCGGCGCTGCTGGCCGTGGCGGCGCTGGCCTCCATCGGCGGACCGGGGCTGCGTCTGCCGCCGCCTGGCCCTGGCGCCGCGCTGCTCCTCGGCATTCTCTGCATTGAGTTCCTGGTGATTGCGCTGCTCTCACCAGAGGCAGGTGAGGCACTCGTCCGCCTTGGTTACTCCGAGCCCTGTGAACTGCGCAATGTCCCGGCTTCTCGGACGCTCTCCGCGCTGCGCCGCAGTCCGCAGTGGAGCCGGCAGGCCAGCGTGATCGTCGGCGATGCGCCGGCTGACATGTGGCGGGAATTGTGCTGGAGGTACGTGGTCTATCCGGGTCGCCTGACTGGCGCCGACGCCGATGTCGTGTTCGCGGTTCAGGTGAAACAGCGGCGCCCGGTCATTCATTCGGCCGTCATCCCCCGGGAGAAACCAGGCGCGGCGTCGGCGCGGTCGGAAGATGCCAGCCCAGCGGCGCACGGGGCCGCCGCACCGGCGGACGGCGCCACCGGGCAAACGGTCAAGGCCAGCGTGCCGCCAGAAGTCGGCCGGGTAAGCGCTATGCCAATATCTAAGACCCTCTAGCATCCACCGTAGAATTAACCATACTCCCGGAGAGTCAGGCTGGCTGCGCGCGCAAAAACCGGCCGAAATGCGGCACGGTGAAGGCGATCAGGCCGCGTTCGGAGCTGTAGATCAGGCCCTTCTTAATCAGGCCATCCCGCGCCGGTGACACGCTGGACGGCTTACGGCCCAGTTCTTCGGCGACCTGAGATGTCTGGACCGGGTCGTCCCCGAGCATCGCCATGGCCCGCATGTACTCGCGCTCCGCCGGGGTGGCGCGCTCATATCTGCTGCCGAAGAACCCGATGGCCAGTTCGCTCTCCGCCTGAGGGCTGGCCATGTTCACATCTGCGGCCGTCACCGGGCTGGCTGCGGCGACATCCCAGGTCACCTTGCCGTAGGCCTGGACGAAATACGGATAGCCATCGGCCGCCGCATACAGCGCGTCGAGGGCGTCCTGCTCGAAATCGGCCCCTTCCCGCTGCGCGGGCGCGAGCAAGGCGAGATCAGCGGCGGCGCGGTCCAGCCGGTCGATCGGCACGTACCGGAACAGCCGCTCGGAGTAGCTCTTGCTCGCCGACAGGACCGAGGGGAGGTGCGGCAGCCCGGCGCCCACCACAATCAGCGGCCCGCCGGACTGCGACAGCTCATGGGTGGCCGCACAGAGCGCGGACACGTCAGCGGGCGGGATGTCCTGCATCTCGTCGATGAACAGCGCCATCCCGACGCCCAGGTCGGTAGCGACCGAGGCGGCGTCCGCAAAAAGCTCGGTGAGGTCGATCTCAAGATCCCCGGAATCAGCGCGGCCGCGCAGCGCGGGCACGTCTATGCCCATGTGCGGGGTGAACGTGCCCTTGGGGGCTTTGGGATCGCGCGCCGCGAACGCCTTCAGCACGCCGAGGAACTGCTCGATCCGTTCCGGCCCGCGATGCCGCGGCGCCAGCTCGCGGACCGCCATGTGCAGCGCGCCAGCGACCGGCCTCCTTATTGACTGCTCGGGTCGCGCCTCGATCTTGCCGGTGCCCCAGAGCCGCTGCAACGCCATCGAGCGGAACGAATTGAGCAGCACGGTCTTGCCGACGCCACGCAGGCCGGTGAGCACCATACTGCGCTCCGGGCGTCCTCGCGCGATCCGCTCTAGCACCACGTCGAACTGGCCCAGCTCACGGTCCCGCCCGGCAAGTTCGGGCGGTCGCTGGCCCGCGCCTGGGGCATAGGGATTCCGTACCGGGTCCACAGCATTGGAGCTTATGGCGCTCTCTAGCGCGTTCCTTAGATTCGCGTAGAAAGCCCTGCCGGCGTGTCGCGCCCCCTCGCATGCGCGGCACGCCGGCAGGCCCGCCCTCCGCCTGCAGCGGGCTTACCCAATTAGGTAAGCCCGCTGCGGACGCTTTACTCCGGTAAGCCGATTGAGCTAACTCAGTGCAGCTAACTCAGTGCAGCTAACTCAGTGCCGTTAGCTGTGCAGCAGGCGGAGCGTGTTCACGGCGTCGTCCACGTAGTAGAGACCAGCGTGGTGCGGCGCAACGGCCAGGCCGAACAGCGCGCCCGCACCGGCCGGGGAGCCGGACTTGTCCAGCATGCGGATGGCGACCTGCGTTCCCCCTGGGCTGATCTCGATGAGCTTCCCGTCCCCGCCGTTCACGGTGAGCACATCCCCATTGGGCGCGACGGTGAGGCCGAGCGGGGTGTTGAGCGCCCCGCCGTGGCTGACCGTGAAGCCCGTTCCCGCACTGGTCCCGCGCCACGGCGCGCCCGGGATCGCGGCGACCCGGTTACCCACGCTGTCCGCGACGAACAGGGTGCCGTGCGAATCGAGGCCGAGGCCGGTAGGCCCGACCACCAACGCGTCCGGGTCGGTCTTCTCGCCAAAGCCAGAGCCGATCTTTGTCACGTCGACCAGCTTGGGCAGGTGATGGTGGCGGAGCTTGAGAACGAGCCGCAGCACCGTGCCCCGGTGGGTGACTTTGCCATTCGCTGCCTTGGTTCCGTTAAGCACGTTGCTGACGAAGAGGTCGGCTACGTGCCCGTTGCTCCATGCCGTCATGTCCCACGGCCCGTTGATGCCGTATCCGGAGATGGTCTCCCGCACCTTGCCGTGGCTGTCCAGGACGAGCAGGCAGCCAGCGGACGCGGTGGCCGAGGACCCGTCAGTCGTGGGCAGGCTGCCGACGACGACCCATCCGCCCGGCAGCACATTGAGCGCGGTGGTCAGGCCTATGCCACCGGGGCAGGCGCCCGGCAGCCCAGCCGCGGAGATGCCCGCGAACTGGGTCACCTTGCCGTGCGGCGAAACCTCGACGATGGTCGTTCCGGTGCCCTGCAGGTTCGCGCTGTTGTTGAAGTTGCTGATCAGCACGTCGCCACGGTAGAGCTTGCCCTGGCTGTGGCTGACCACTGCGACACCGTACGGGTTGACATCCCCGTTTTTCGGCACTGTGGAGGCGATCGTCGAGATCTTGTGAAGGTGGCTAACGAATGGCGCAGTCGACATTGACTGCGCCCCTGCGGCTGGTGCCATCACCAACGCTGCTGCCGCGGCAGCACCCGCTGTTCCGGCAAACGCCAGGGCGATCCGACGGACCACCGACATGTGATGCTCCCCTCTCGAAAGGTGGGTGCGTGGGGCGCGACGGAAGACGAGCGCGGGTTTCTCAGTGAGCCGCCGAGTGACGCACTATGCGCCTTTGACACGTGCCGCGGGCACGTCAGGTTCAAATGGCAACGCGCGTGGTGCAGATGTCAGGTTTCGTGGCTTCTGCAGCGCACGGATCGTCGTTTCCAGGCACCTGGCGAGGGGTGCTAGCGGCGACCGTCCGCGCCGCGCCCAGGCTGGTTCAGCCGGGCCAGGTACGCGTTGTACGCGGCGAGATGCTCGTCATCGTCGATGCCGCCGCCGGCCGTCCCGGGCTTGCTGTTCCCGCTGGCCCGGCCGGTTTCGCCGGTCCCCCCGCTCTCGCCGCGCGCCGCGTGCGTGGTGACCAGCTCATCGAAGTTGGACTTCCGCACGGCCTCCAGCCAGCCCTCGCCGCGCGCGCCGGCCAGATCGTTACGGCTCCACAGCAGGAAGACGATCATGATGAATCCGAGCATGATCGCGTCGCCGCCGATCCACATGACCGCCCCGCCCCAGTGCACGTCCTCCACCGGGCTCGGCGATCCGGCCGGACGGCTGTCAGCCGACATGCCGGGCATCCCGCTGCCGGCATATCCGAGTACCAGCCCGGTGAAGGTGTCCACCGGCATGGCCAGGACCAGGACCAGCAGCCGGATCGGATACGACACCCGCCAGCGGATCGGCTCGCGGCCGAAGATCGGCAGGAAGAACAGGTACCCGACCACGAGGTACAGCGCATGTTCTCCGTCATGCACCGCTGGGTTACTCATGACCAGGCCCATCAGGCCGGTCAGGTGGGTTCCGACGATGGCCGCCGCGTACGCGGCCAGCCCGAACGGCGGCCAGGTGAGGAAGCTGATCACCCGGGAGCGCATGACCTTTTTCGCCCAGGTGTGCAACGGGTTCCTGCTCGCATGCAGCAGGAGGGTGAACGGCTGGCCGACGACCAGCATCGGCGGGGCGATCATGATCAGCATGAGGTGCTGGATCATGTGATCCCAGAACAGCACGTCGTCGTAGGCGCCGATGCCGCTCTCGGTGGCCAGCACGATGACCGTCAGGCCGCCGAGGAACATGCCCGTCCGCCACCAGGGCCACGGCCGGGCTGGATGCCGCCGGGCCACCCGCCACGCACCCCACAGGTACAGGGCAGCGGCGACAACGGCGATGGCCGTGACGACAGGCGCGAACTCCCAGCGCTCCAGGATCGCCTGCCAGCCGAACGGGGGCAGCATGGAATCTCCTTCAGTTCCTGGCGGCGAGCCTACTCACCCACGCCGCCGACGTTACTGGAGCCCTCGGGGCGGCGCTATCGTGGTCGATTGGAGGGTTCGCCTAGTGGCCGATGGCGGCGGTCTTGAAAACCGCTAGGGCGCGCAAGTGTCCTCGTGGGTTCGAATCCCACACCCTCCGCCCAGCCCAACAGGACGGGGACCCCGGGATATCGCGGGGTCCCCCGTCAGGGAGCCGGACGACGTGCCCCGGTCACGGTTCCAGGCACACGGGAATGGAATCGGTGCGACCAGTGGGGCGCTCGGTGTGCCCGGCCGGATCGTAGATCTTCACCCAACGCACGGAAGAAAACTGCTTGAGCGTCGGGGTGATCTCTTGAGCCACGGTGAACGTGGATCCGCCGCTGCTGCATCCCCCGGTCAACCGCACCCGCGCCACACCGCCGCGGATCTGCAGGTTCTTGAATCCGGTCGCCTGGGACGCGACGAACCGCAGTCCGCGGGCCCGCTCGGCCTGGGTTGGCGCGGCGAACAGCCGCTGCAGGGCACCAAACGCCGCTGCCGATGGCGTCACTGGGCGGCCGACCGCCCGGGTGAAGGGCTGCTGCCCGGTAGCGAACCGGTGGGAGTCCAGGAAGTAATCGCGGACCTGGACCGTCCGGAAGGGCGTCCGCACGTCGATGACCACCCGGCTGGGCTGGGTGAGGACGAACATGTGGAACGGCTCCCGGTGCGCCAGTCCCACCCCGAAGCTGAGCACGGCCTCGAAATCGCTCGAGTTGACGACTTGGATCAGGTCCGGCAGCGCATAGGTGCGCCGGGTCGGCCCGTACGTGACGTGCCCGTTCGCATCGTGCCCATTCGCGAGCGAGAAGCGCACCAGCAGCTTGGCGCGGCCGACGATCGGCACCGGGAGCCCGGAGCCTCCGCCCGTCACCTGGGACACGTAGCGGGCGCTGCGATCAGCCGGCAACGATCCCCGGAACTGGAAGACCAGCCGGTCATAGCCGGGATGATGCGCGGCACGGATCTCGGTGAGGATCGGGGCAGTGGCAGCTAAGGCTGTTGCCGGTGGAGCGGCCAGACCGCCCAGCCCGGCGAGCGCGAGGACACATGCGGCAAGACGAAGATGATGCATGGCTAACCCCCTGTCAGAGACCTTTCACCGCGAGTAGAGAACGGCCCGGGCCCCCGGCTGTAGGGGCGAACGTCCCGAGCAGAGTCAGGCGTTCCCGGAAGCATGGTTCTCGGCCCGGTCCCTGATCCCGCGGAGCATCTTCTGGCTCATCAGGAAACTGACCACCTCAACGGGTTCGACGAGGAGTCGCGCCCACGCCCGCGTGTACGCGTATCTTTCGCGCACGATCAGCCGCGATGTCCCGGCCGGTGCGTCCTTGAGCACGAAAGCCCAGGTGAAGTCGTAGGGCGGTGCGGTGTTCCCCATCGGAATCCCGCCGCGGAGAACCAGTGATCGCCCTGGATCAACAGCGGCCACCCGGAGACTGACCTGCGGGGCCAGCCTGACCTCGTCACCAACCTCGACGCTCTGCCATTCGGACGCGATGCGTTCCGCGCTATGGATATCGCAGCCAACCAGGTTCTCGAGGAAGTCGTAGCTATAGAACCCGCCGCGACCCTGGCCAACCTGGACGACCCACGGCCATACCTGAACAGCCGGCCCGCGGATGGTGATAGCGCGGGTGGCCGTGAGGTCGGCATCCGCGATCAGGTCATCGCCGGGAAGAGGCCCGCCAGATTCCTCGTCGATGGCGCCCCACTGAAGTTGCCAGGACCTCCCAATGAGGAAGTAGGCAGCCACGGCGCTGGCCACGGCCGCTACGCCTGCGTCCCGGCATCTCATCCGAGCCTCCTCTGCCGCAGTCGCGTCGTCACAGCAGGTCAGCCTGCGATCATCCCCATCATCTCAAGCGCCTCGCCGTGGTTCCGCGTCCGCCTGGTGCCAGCGCGGCACCATCGGGATCGCTGAACCGGCATAGAGAACGCCTAAATCATGCTTTACAGAACATAAAGTACATTATGTATATTAAGTACGTAAATGGCTTTGGGCCGGTTGGCTGACCTTCAGGCCACATTTGCCCATCGAAAAGGGGGTATCCCCGAATCAGGTGATGGTCGCCCGTAAACGCGTCATGTTAACCTACTCGCCTGCATCGGGTGGGGATCTATGCGGTAAAGCCCCGTCAAGTATTTGGGTGGCCGCCGTGGTGGCGCCGCCGGGGTAAAGGCGGGTACCAGGCATGAGATCGGCAGGGGGGATCGTTGAACAGGCACGTCAAGGCGGCTCAGGTGCCGGCAGCGGCGCGCAGTGACGATTCGGACGTACCGTTAGCGGCCCGCGGGAATGTCGGTCTTCCTGCCGCGGCCAAGGCCAGTCACACTGGCCTGTTCAGGCTGCTGACCGCCGCCGGGGCCAAGGAAACGATCCCATACGAAGGCAAGGACAACCATGAGCCCGCTGCTGAGCGACGTAGGCGCGCTGAGCGCCGCGGCGGCTGTCGTGACTCTCGTGTTCCTGCTGCTGACCCGCCTGACCTGGCGCCGCGGCAAGAAGCTAGAGGAGCCCTAGCCGACCACTACGACATCCCGGCGGTGGAACTGCACTGCCGGCATGTCCGCTGGTACATCGTCCTCGGGCTGGCCCTGTCCGCCGGCGGGCTGGCCCGGCACGTTCTCTTCTTCGCGTCGCTGGCCCACTACCGGGCCCTCACTGCCGCGTGGACCGTCGCGTTCGTGTTCTCCGCATTGCAGTGGGTGGTGTCCTGGCGTGATCGTCCGTGGACCGTCACCTCCGCCCAGCAGGCACGGCTGGACCGGCTGCGGGTTACCGCGAACATCCCCCTCTACAACGAGGATCCCGAACTCCTGGACCGGTGCCTGTACGCGCTGATGAACCAGACCCGGCCACCGGACCGGATCGACGTCGTGGACGACGGCTCGTCCATCGGCTACACCCGCCTTCAACAGCACTGGGCAGGCATCCGGCCCGCTGGCCCGGAGGTCCGCTGGATCCGGCAGCGGAACGCGGGCAAGAAGCAGGCCCAGGCGGCCACCTTCACATCCGACCCCGCGGCCGACATTTTCGTCACCATCGACTCCGATACAGCGCTCGCCGCCAACGCCATCGAGGAAGGGCTCAAGCCGTTCGCGCGCCGGAAGGTGATGTCGGTCGCCGGGATCGAGCTCGCGTTCAACTCAGGTGTCAACTGGCTCACCCGCACTGTGTCGGCCCGGTCACTGTTCTTTCAGATCGTCGCGTGCGGGGCGCAATCCGTGTGGGGGGACATGCTGGTCAACCGCGGTGCGTTCGCCTTGTACCGGGGCTCCCTGATCCGGGCCATCGTTCCCGCCTACCTAGGGGAGACGTTCCTCGGCCATCCGATCCAGCTCGGTGACGACGCCGCGCTGACACTCTTCGCGCGTGGCCGCGGCCGGACCGTACAGCAGTCCACCGCGTTCGCGCTGACGATGTATCCCGAGACCCTGTCGCACCATTTCCGCCAGTGGATCCGGTGGATGCGCGGCTCGACGATCCGCAACTGCTGGCGGATCCGATACCTGCCGATCACGTCGTACGGATGGTGGTTCACGGCTCTTGGCACCTACATTTTCCTGACCACCACGCTGATGCCGCTGATGGTCGCCCTGACCTGGCCGAGGTCGGCGTACTTCGCCGAAGGCGCCCTGACCGCGATGCTCGTCTGGGCCTACCTCACGGGATTGCGGATCCTGGCCGTCCATCGCAGCGACGAAACCTGGGCGTACCGGATCGGCACCCTGTTCTGTTACGCCCCCGCGATGCTGTGGGCCACGTTCGTGCTGCGGCCACTGCGCTTCTACGGCATTGCCACCTTCCTCCGCCAGGGCTGGACGACCCGGACAGCGGGCGCCGAGGTAGCAATCACGCCCGCCGCGGAGAGGGCGCCGGCATGAACAGCCGACCCCGCAAACAGAGCGGCGCTCATGCCGGCGGCCGCGGTCGGGCGGGGGCCCTGAAGTATGCCGGGAACACGATCGCCATGATGGTGCCTCTGGTCCTGCTCGGCATCCTCATGCTGCCGCCGCTGGGCCTCCTCCTCGCCCCACCGGAGAAGGTCGGCCTGGGCGTCTGCATCCCGAGCCCGGTCGCGCTCGGAGACCGCTACCTGGGCATCGCACCTGGGAAGCCGTGGCTGCGGTCGACGAAGAGCTTCGCCACCGGGACCGGTGTCGAGCCTGGGCTGGTGGAGAACTACACCCTGTTTGGCGAGCCGTTCGACCAGGAGCGGTCCTGCCAGGTAACTCAGCTTGGCGCGGTACCGCTGATCCAGATCCTGCCCCGCCATCAGTCCCTGGCCGGCATCGCCAGCGGCCGCTACGACGGCTACCTGACCTCATATGCCCGCGCGGTGCGGGCATTCAAGGACCCGGTGATCCTGAGCTTCGGCCACGAAATGAACGCCCGCTGGTGGCCCTGGGGCTACGAGCACGCCAGCCCGGCCGCGTTCATCGCCGCATGGCGGCACATCTGGACGGTCTTCGCCCAGGCCCATGCACAGAACGTGACGTGGCTGTGGAACGTCAACCGGGACGCCAACCCTGGCCAGGAGTACAGCATCTCACCGGCCCAGGACTGGTGGCCCGGCAGCAGGTACGTGGACTGGACCGGGATCGACGCCTACTTCAACACCCCGGCCGACACCTTCAGCTCGGTGTTCGGCGGCACGCTGGCCAGCATCCGGCAGATCACCCGTGACCCGGTCCTGATCACGGAAACAGCGATCGGCCCCAGCCCGCAGCAGGACAGCCAGATCCGCAGCCTGTTCGCCGGGGCGAGCAGCACACCGGGGTTGCTGGGCTTCGTCTGGTTCGACCTTGACCGCCGCCAGGCCTGGCACCTGGAGGACAGGCCGGCGGCCCTGTCCGTGTTCCGCGCCGGGGCCAGCCAGTATGAGATAACCGAGTACGGGGTCAGCGAATACGAGTGGAACCGGCATCAGTGAACTGCGCCCCGCGTGCGTCTTGCCGTCTGAACCCTCATTGCCGCCCTCGTAACAACTCGCCCCACTGGCGAACTAGTTACCAGAAAAGGGGGAGCGATTACCTCCCGCCCGGTGTGCGCTATCCGTACTGATACTCTCTTATTGTAATCATCTGCTAGCTCTATGTAATCGGGGGAAGCATGCGCAGGACATTCTTCACGCCTGTCCTCGTGGCAGTGATGGGCGTCACCGCTGCCCTGATCCTGCCCGCCGTGGCGCAGGCCGCCACCGGACCGTCGACGGATACGACGACGACGTTTGACGTCAACGGAGGGCTGCTGACGATCACGACGCCGGACACCGCCGCCCTGGGCACAGTGCCGATCGGCGCACCCACCGTGTCGGCCGCACTGGGCAGTGTCATCGTGGACGATGAACGTGGGACGCTCGGTGGGAGCTGGACGGCCAGCGTCATCTCGACCGACTTCACCACCGGTGGCGCCGCGCCCGCTGAGACTGTGCCTGCCGCCAGCGTGGCCTATGCCCCCGGCGCCGCGACGGCGACAACCGGTACCGGAACCTTCACTCCAGGCCCCGGGGGCGCCATGGACACGTCGCAGACGGCTTTCAGTGCCACCGCCACCACCGGCGTCACCACAGTCCACTGGGATCCGACGATCACCGTGACATTGCGGGCCGGGATCGTGGCCGGGACCTACACCGGCACGATCACCCACTCCGTCGCCTAGCAGGCACCACGCCCGGTACCGCGGCACTGGCCGCGGTACCGGGCGCGTCCATGAGACCAGCCGCGTGATGACGGGCGGGCCGCCGGCGAGGTGGATAGATAAATAGTATTCGAGTGACTACTATCTGTTACCGATACAGCAGGTACACCCGACACGGCCCCGGGGGAAACCGTGCGGAAGTCACTCTTCGTGCCCATCGTCGTGGTCATGTCGACCGCCGCCGCCGCCGTGGCCGTTTCGGCGGTGACGGCCCAGGCGAGCGCTGGCCCAACCACGGTGACGTTCGCGGTCGCCCCCGGACTGCTGACCATCACCACACCTGACACGGCCAACCTCGGCACCGTCTCCATCGGGTCAGCCCACGTGTCGTCCGCACTGGGCAATGTCACGGTGGACGACGAGCGCGGGACAGACGGGGGGTCCTGGACCGCCAGCGTCATCTCGACCGACTTCACGACGGGTGCCAGCCCCACAGCCGCCGAGACCATCGGCGCCGCCAACGTCAGCTACGCCCCCGGCACCGCCACCAGCACAGCGGGCGTCGGGACCTTCACGCCCGGGGCGGGCGGTGTCCTGGCTACCTCGAAGACGGCATTCACCGCCACCGGGACCACCGGCGTCACCACGATCGGCTGGGATCCGACAATCACCGTGACCCTGCCCGCCGCGGTCGTCTCCGGGACCTACACCGGTACCATCACCCACTCCGTTGCCTGACCACGCGATGGCACCGTCGCCGCGCCGGTTCCGCGCGATCATCGGGCTGACCGTCGTGGCCGCGGCCGCCGCGATGGGCGCCGGCACGAGCGCCAGCCAGCCCGCCACTCCGTCCAGGCCCGGGGCCAGCCAGCCGGGCCGGTCAGGCGAGATCGGCATCCGGCTGCTCCAGGTGCCGGTCAGCGAGCGCAACGATCCCCGGGCCAGGCTCTACATCATCGACCACGTCGCCCCGGGCCAGGTCATCCACCGGAAATTCCAGGTCGCCAACGTGGGCGGCGCGGCCGCCGCCGTGCAGCTCTACGCCGCCTCGGCGTCGATCAAAGGTGGCAGCTTCAGCTTCTCCAGCGGACGTACCCAAAATGACATGACCACCTGGGTCCGGATCAGCCCCCCGGCCGTCAACCTCGCGGCAGGCAAGCGGGCCACCCTCACGGCCACCATCGCCGTGCCGGGCGACGCGCCACCGGGTGAGCAGTACGGGGTCATCTGGGCGCAGGTAGGCGGGACCGGTTCCGGGAACATCAAGCTGGTCACCCGGGTCGGCATCCGCATCTACCTCTCAGTTGGCCCGGGGAACGCGCCCGCCGCCAACTTCACCATCGGCCAGCCGGTGGCGAGCCGGACGGCCGATGGCCGCCCCATGCTCCGCGTCGCCGTGCACAACACCGGTGGCCGCGCCCTCGATGTCAGGGGATCACTCCAGCTCACCGGCGGCCCGGCCGGCCTGCAGGCTGGCCCGTTCCCGGAGGCCGCCATCATCACCCTGGCCCCGGGCCAGAGCTACCACCTCACCTTCGCCATGAGCCCTCAGCTACCTAACGGCCCATGGCAAGCCCTGATCACGCTGCAAAGCGGGCTGGTTATCCGTACCGAACGAGCCACCGTCAATTTCAGGGCCGGAGTCAGCGCGGCGGCCGGATTCCCCACCCTGCCGGTGGCCGGCGGGGTGGCCGTCGCCTTCCTGGTCGCCGCGGCCGGGATTATTGTCGTCCGGTCACGACGGTCGGTGCTGCGCCGGAGCTAGCCGCTGGGCGGCCTCGGGGTGGTCCGGGAGAGGAGCCAGCCGAGGGCGGCCGGGAGTTGCTGCGCCCACCACAGGTGGTCGTGGCCGCCGACCCATTCCCGGTAGCAGCAGGTGAGCCCGGCTCGCTGCAAGCGCTCCGCCCATTCCCGGGTCGACCGGCGGAAGCCCGGCTCCAGCGTGCCGGCCGCCAGATAGTGCCGGACTCCGGCGATCCGGGCCGTGCTGGTGATCCGGCGGGGGACAAGGCCGCCGCTCAATACGGCCACCCCGGTGAACAGGTCCGGGCGCCGCTGCGCGGCGGCGATCGACCAGACGGCGCCGTTAGAGAACCCGGCCACCAGCCACGGCCCAGCCGGCACCGCCAGCCACTGGGCGGCCCACGGCATCACCTCGCCGACCACGAAACGCAGGTGGGCATCGAACCGGCTTCGGTCCTTCCCGGGCAGGTATTCCCGGGCCCGCAGGTCCGGGAATACCGCACCCTGGTCAGCCGCGCCGCGGTCAACGCCGTGATGCACACCCACCAGCGCCACGGCGGGCGCCGCGCCAGCCAGGATCGCTGATTCGAGGATGGGTGCGAACCCGCCCACCGACTGGCCATCAGCCATGATGCAGACAGGCAACCGCTCGCGCTGACCGGGCGGGCGGTAGACAGTCACCCCGCGCGGGCCGCCCAGCACCGCACTGTCGAGCACGTGCTCCTCGATTGAGCCGGCCAGGGATTCCGCGGCCGGCCAGAACGCGGTGGCCCGCGGCCCGCGCCACACCGTCTCGTCCGCCAATGGCCGGCCGAACGGCAGCTCACTGTCCTGCTGCGCGAGCACGTGGATCGAGATGACCGCCTCGGCCAGCCGGGGCACGCGCAGCGACGCCTCCCACAGGTCACCGGTTCCCGGCACCGGCCACAGCGGGACCTGCAGGCCGGAGCTGAGCTGGACCTGATTGGCGTGGCCCCGCCAGAGCACGTGCAGGATGTCGTCCTCCGCCCAGACGGCCAGCGCCGTACCGCCACCCAGCCGGGAGCGTAAGGCCGCCACGTCGCGCGGGTACCACACCCGGACCATCTCGTCGGCGTCCATCTTGTCGCCGTCCGGACCGGTGGCGTCCGGACCGGTGGCGGCGGCATACCGCGCGGCCGCCCGGCGCTGGTTGGCCGCGAGCAGGGTCCGCTGGCGTTCCGCCACCGTCTCCCGGCCGGCCACCGCGCGCTCCTGGTCAGTAACGGACGGGTGCCCGCAGGCGATCTCCTCGCCGGCTTGCTCATAGGTCCAGACGGCCAGCGGATCCGGAACGCGATGGCTACCCACGCGCTCCACGGTAACCCGGCCGCACCCCGCGGACCACCGGCGGACACGCGCGCCGTCCGGACTGCTCCCGGCACCTTGCGGGCTGACCCGGTACCTGTCCAGGCTGCTCCCGGCGCCTACCCGGGTTAGTCCTGGCGCCGCAGGACGATGACGGAACGCCCCGCGACCGGAAGGGCCCGGCCGCTCTCCAGGGCTTCCCCCTCCCGGCCCGGGCCGGAGGTGTCGATAGCGGTGTCGACCACCATCTCCCACCGCTCGCCCCACAGCTTCGGCAGCGTCCACTCGATGGGCTCATGGTGCGCGTTGAACAGGAGCAGAAAGCAATCGTCAGTCACCTGCTGGCCGCGGCGGTCACGATCGGTGATCGCTTCGCCGTTGAGGAACAGGCCGACCGTGGGCGCGGATCCGGCCGCCCAGTCGTCGTCGCCCATCTCCGAACCGTCCGGCTTGCACCAGCCCAGGTCCACGGAGCCCCGGATGGGCAGGCCCTGGAACCAGCGCCGCCGCCGCAGCACCGGGTGCACGCGGCGCAGCGCGATGAGACGGCGGGTGAAGTCGAGCAGATCCTCATCGACGTTGTCCCAGTCCTGCCAGGAAATCTCGTTGTCCTGGCAGTAGGCGTTGTTGTTGCCGCCCTGGGTGCGCCCTGACTCGTCCCCGCCGAGAAGCATGGTGACCCCTTGGGAGAGCAGCAGGGTGGCGAGGAAGTTGCGCTGCTGCCGGTGCCGCAGCGTCAGGACATCCTTATCGTCGGTGTCGCCCTCGGCGCCGCAGTTCCAGGAGCGGTTATGGCTCTCGCCGTCGGCCCCGCCCTCCCCGTTGGCCTCGTTGTGCTTGTCGTTGTAGGAGACCAGGTCGCGCAGGGTGAAACCGTCATGGGCGGTGACGAAGTTGACACTGGCTCCGGGGTGACGGCTGTCGGCCTGGTAGAGGTCGGAGCTGCCAGTGAGCCGGGAGGCGAACTCGCCGAGGGTCGCGGGCTCGCCGCGCCAGAAGTCCCGCACGGTGTCGCGGTATTTGCCATTCCACTCCGACCACAGGGCGGGGAAGTTGCCCACCTGGTAGCCACCTTCGCCGATGTCCCACGGCTCGGCGATGAGTTTCACCTGGGAGACGACGGGGTCCTGCTGGATCAGGTCAAAGAAGGCGGACAGCCGGTCGACCTCGTGGAACTGACGGGCCAGGCTGGCGGCCAGATCGAAGCGGAACCCGTCGACGTGCATATCGGTCACCCAGTAACGCAGCGAGTCCATGATCAGCTGCAGGGTGTGCGGGTGGCCGACGTTGAGGCTGTTACCGGTACCGGTGGTGTCGTAGTAGAACCGGGGATCGTCGGCGACCAGCCGGTAGTAGGCGGCGTTGTCGATGCCTTTCAAGGACAGGATCGGCCCCATATGGCTGCCCTCGGCGGTGTGGTTGTAGACGACATCGAGGATCACTTCGATGCCAGCCTGGTGCATCGCCCGGACCATCGCCTTGAACTCCGCGACCTGCTCGCCCCGCTGACCGCCCGCGGCGTACTCGTTGTGCGGAGCGAGGAATCCGATGGAGTTGTAACCCCAGTAGTTCCGCAGCCCGCGCTCAACGAGGTGGGCGTCGTGGATGAACTGGTGCACGGGCAGCAGTTCCACGGCGGTGACGCCGAGCCCGGTGAGGTACTCGATCGCGGCGGGATGGCCCAGGCCGGCGTACGTCCCGCGCTGCGCCTCCGGGATCTCGGGATGCCGGGCGGTGAACCCCTTGACGTGCACCTCGTAGATAACCGACTCATTGAGCTGGATGTCCGGGGGGCGGTCGTTGCCCCAGTCGAAGTACGGGTTGTGCACGACTGACCGGGGCACATGCGGGGCGCTGTCGTCGTCGTTGCGGGACTTCTCGTCACCGAAGTTGTACGGAAAGCACGCCTGAGCCCAGTCGACCTGGCCTTCGATGGCCTTGGCGTAGGGGTCGAGCAGCAGCTTGGCCGGGTTGCAGCGCTGGCCATCGTCCGGCGCCCACGGCCCGTGCACCCGGTAGCCGTACCGCTGCCCCGGGGCCACCGAGGGCAGGTAGGCGTGCCAGCAGGAGGCGTCGATCTCATCGAGTACCACCCGCTGCTCGGCGCCGTCATCGTCGAACAGGCAGAGCTCAACTTCCTCGGCGACCTCGGAGAACAACGAGAAGTTCGTACCGCCGCCGTCGTAGGCGGCGCCCAGCGGATACGGGCGACCCGGCCAGATCTCGATGGCATCGGTCATATGCGGTTGAATCCTCCGGTCAGGATGGCGACTGTGTCAGGCGGGAGGGCCAGGCCCTGCCGCGTCCGTTCGACGCCGGGGGCGGATGCGGCGAGCAGCTCTGCCGACGGGTCCGCCGGGAAGGTCCAGGTATTCCTGCCGAGATTACCGGCCACGATGACCGGTCCCCGGCGCACGACTATCCAGCCGACATCCTGATCGTATTCGGTGTAGACGCGGTCGAGGCGGGGATCGGTGAGAGCCGGGACCTGCCGCCGCAGGGCGATCAGCCTGCGGTGCCAGGCCAGCAGGCCCGCGTGCTGCTCTTTCCTCAGCTCGGCCCAGTCGAGCCTGGACCGCTCGAACGTGGCGGCATCCTGCGGGTCAGGCACGTCGGCGGGGTCCCAGCCGAACGTGGCGAACTCATGGCGCCGCCCCTCGCTGACGATCCGGCCGAGCGCCGCGTCCTCGTGGTCGGTGAAGTACTGGAACGGCGTACAGGCGCCCCACTCCTCGCCCTGGAAGAGCATCGGCACGAACGGAGAGGTCAGCAGCAACGCCGCGGCCACCCGCAGCCGGCCATCACTCATCAGGGCGGTGCCGCGCTCGCCGGCCGCGCGGTTGCCGACCTGGTCGTGGTTCTGGGCGGCGACCACGAACTGGCTGCCGGTCAGCCCCACCGGGGGCCGGCCGTGCACCCGCTGGCGGTACGGAGAATAAGTCCCGTCGTACACCCAGGCCTGGCGCAGTGCCTTGGCCAGCAGGCCCAGCGGCCCGAAATCCGCGTAGTAGCCGCTGACGTCGCCGGTCAGCACGGCGTGCAGGGCGTGGTGCCACTCATCAGCCCAGGAGGCGGCCAGGCCGTAGCCCCCCGCGTCGCGGCTGCGGACAAAGCGGGGATCGTTGAGATCGCTTTCCGCGATGAGGAACAGCGGGCGGCCCGCGTGCGCGGCCAGCGCGTCCACCTCAACCGCGAGCGCTTCGATGATGTGCGTGGCGGAGTCGTCGACGATGGCGTGCACCGCGTCCAGCCGCAGCCCGTCGACGTGATAGTCGCGCAGCCACATGAGGGCGTTGTCGATGACGAAGCGGCGGACCTCGTCGCTGCCGGGGCCGTCGAAGTTGACGGCATCGCCCCAGTTGGTCTGGTGCCGCGCCGAGAAGTACGGGCCGAATTCCGGCAGGTAGTTCCCGGTCGGCCCGAGATGGTTGTAGACGACGTCGAGGAGCACGCCAAGCCCGTGGGCGTGCGCGGCGTCGATGAGCCGCTTGAGCCCGTCCGGCCTGCCGTAGGCGTGGTGCGGGGCGAACAGGTCGACGCCGTCATACCCCCATCCCCGGCGGCCGGGAAACTCCGCCACCGGAAGCAGTTCGATGATGTCGACACCCAGGTCCACCAGATGCCCCAGGTGACCGATGACCCCCTCGAAGGTGCCCTGCTCCGAGAACGTGCCGACGTGGCACTCGTAAATGACCGATCCGGCCAGCGGCACCCCCCGCCAGCCGCGGTCAGTCCAGCCGAACGCGGAGTGGTCGACCACCCGGGACGGGCCGTGGATGCCGCGGGGCTGGCTGGCCGAGCGCGGATCGGGGCGAGGCGGTCCGCCGTCGAGGCCGTAGGCGTAGTCAGTTCCCGGCCCGGCCTGGCCGGCTGAGCACGCCCACCAGCCACCGTCCGTGCGCCTCATCGGGATCCGCTGCTCACCGAGGACGATCTCGACCCGCTGCGGCAGCGGCGCCCACACCCGGAACTCGTGGGTCATCCGGGCCTGCCCAGGACTGCCACCGGGAACCGCCGCAGCAGCGCGGCCACGCTGGCCTCGCCGTGCTCACCGGTCGCCGCCGGCTCACCGGTCAGCACGCTAACCCAGTTGCCGGCCGGGAGCGTGACGGTGGTACCGGCCCAGTCATCCGCCAGGCCGGCCACCAGGCGGGGTACGACCACCGCCAGTCCGCCGGACCGGGTGAAGGCCACCGCATGCGCCGACTTGGCCCCGGCGACTCGCAGCGGTTCGTAGCCGGAGCCGGGGCCGTAGGCACCGGGATGACCGCGCCGGTGCCCGAGAAGGCGGTGGATCAGCCACAGCTTCGGGCCGCCGTCGGCGGATCGGGCCAGCGCCGCCTCGGGCGGCGCACCGGCGAGATCGCCCAGCAGCCGCCGCCGGACGTCGTAGTCCACGGGCCGGCGGTTGTCCGGATCAACCAGCGAGAACTCCCACACCTCGGTGCCCTGGTACAGGTCAGGAACGCCAGGGCAGGTCAGCAGCAGGGTCGTCTGGGCCAGTGAGTTGACCTGCCCTCGCTCGACGAGCCGGTACTCAGCCAGGAACGCCTCCAGGTCAGCGACGAAACCGCGGTCCGCGAGGATCGCCTCGACGAACGTGCCAAGTGCGCGATCATAATCGTCGCGCGGGTCGACCCAGGAGGTGTGCACCTTAGCTTCCTTGGCCGCCTTTTCCAGGAAGGTGGTGACCCGGCCGGAGGCGATAGGCCAGGCACCTACCAGGGTCTGGTACAGGAGATATTCGGCATTACTGTCCGGCCATCCGTTAAGCCGGTATTTGCTGTTGCGCCGGGCCCAGCGGTCCGCGGCGCGTTCCCACGCCCCGGGCAGTTCCGACAGCAGGTTGATGCGGGCGCGCACGTCGCCGCTCCGCTTCGTGTCGTGGGTCGAGAGGGTGAGCATCGCTTCCGGCCACCGGCTGGCCGCCTCGGTCATGGCCCGGTGGAAGTCCTCGGCCGGGCGGCCGAACTGGCCCGGGTCGCCGCCCACCTCGTTGAGCGACGCCAGCGGCTGAAAGCGGTAGAAGGCGGTGTCCTCCACCCCCTTGGCCATCACCGGCGCGCTCACCTGCGCGAAGCGCAGCGCGAAGTCGGCTTCCACATCGCCGGGATACTCCAGCACGAGCAGTTCGCCAATGAAGGCGACGAGCTCGCCATCGAGGTCAGGCCGGCGCCGCCGGGCCGCGGCCACGGCGGCGGCCACGTGCGCACGGTCGGCCGCGGTAACGGGGCTCCGTGGCCGGGCGTAGGTGCGGTAGACGGGGAAGGCGGCGATCACCTCGCGCAGCGTGTCACGCAGGTCACGGCGGGTCTGGTCCCGCTGCCGCCGGTGCCGTTCGCAGACATCGGCCAGCAGCCCGGTGAGGCGCTCCACTTCGGCGGCCAGTTCCTCGCGCATGATCTGGAGCTTGGCGGCGTGCACGACCTCGGGATAGCTGTCATCCTCGCCCGTGAAACGGCCGTAACAAGCGTGCATGGCCGTCTCATGGCCCGGGTCGACGAAGAGCTGGTTGACCCGGTTCAGGAAGTCGTATCCGGTGGTGCCGGCCACCGGCCAGGAGCCGGGCAGTTCCTCACCGGACTCCAGGATCTTCTCGACCACGACATACACGCCTCCGGTGGCATCGCGCAGCCGCCACAGGTAACCCTCCGGGTCGGCCAGCCCGTCCACGTGATCGACCCGCAGCCCATCCAGCGTCCCGTCGGCGACCAAGCCGAGGATGAGCCGGTGGGTGTCGGTGAAGACCGCCTCATCCTCCACCCGCAGTCCCGCGAGCGTCTCGATGTTGAAGAACCGCCGGTAGGACAGCTCCTCCGCGGCCGTGCCCCAGTAGGCCAGCCGGTAATTCTGACGGCGCAGGAGCTGGTCAAGCACGTCCGGGTCGCTGTTCACCGCCGCTATCTCGGCGTCGATGGCCGCCGCGACCTTGGGCTGGTTCTCGCACAGCTCGCCAAGCCGGGCGAGAAGCTCTTCTTTGCCGCGGTGGCGCTGCGCCATGTCCGCCGCGTCGGTCAGGATGGCGAGCGGAAGCCGGCCGCAGGCGGCGGCCAGGTCTTCCAGTTCCCCAGATCCGGCCCGGTCCGCGGCCCGGCCCAGCAGGTCGTCGAGCGTGCGGGGCGACAGCGGCGCCTCGTGGTCGTAATAGCGGACGGTGAACGAGCCGGACCGGCGCTCGACGGCCAGTTCCCCGGCCTCCAGGACCCGGCCATAGTGGTCACCGAGTACTGGCATCAGCACGGTGTCGGTCAGCTTGGCCTGCGGCGGATCCCAGTCGATGTCGAAATAGCTGGCGTACCGGCTCGACGGCCCGTTCTCCAGCACGTCCCACCACCAGGCGTTCGCCCGTCCAGCCAGCGCCATGTGGTTGGGCACGATATCGAGCACCTGGCCCAGGCCCGCGCGGGCCAGCGCCGCGACGAGCCTGCGGTGAGCGGCGGCGCCACCGAGTTCGTCGTTCAGCCGCCCGTGGTCGATCACGTCATAGCCGTGGGTGCTGCCCTTGACCGCCTGGAGGTAAGGGGAGCAGTAGAGGTGGCTCACCCCGAGGGCGGCGAGATAGTCGAGGATGGCGGCAGCGTCGTCGAAGGTAAAACCGGCATGAAGCTGGACGCGGTAGGTTGCAGCCCGCATCCGTCACCCCATCTCATATCGATCCGCGGATGTCACTGACCTCGTTATGGCCCGGTAAACGCAGAATGATGTCTGGCCGGGCCGCGAGACGACGTGGGAAGGATCACTGGACCCGGCGCGCGCGGCGCGGCCTGCGCGGTCGCCACCTGGCAGATCAAAGGCCGCCCCGCCGGGCCCGGTGAAATTGCGCGGCCGGGCCGGCCTGCCGGGGCCGGTGAAATTGCGCGGCCGGGCCGGCCTGCCGGGGCCGTTCACCCGCGCCGGACCCTGGCCACCGTGGCCCAGGCTGCCCCGCATGCCTGCTGGCCCGGCCCGTCACGCGCCTACTGGCACAATCCCCCATTGGCGTGCGGATTCCCGTTGTCGACGTTCTCCCCCGTTTCGAGCACCCTATTGCCGCTGCGGTGCCAGCCGTCAGTAGGCCCGCCGTCATAGGGCGACCATGTCGGCCGGTCAAACCACACGCCATATTGCCCGATACATCCGGCGGCATACGTGCTGAAGGCATTACCGGTGAACGTGATCTGCGTGGTGCTGAAGCCGCCCACGGCGGACGGATCACCTGGTCCGCTGTCTCCGGGATTGTAGTCTTCGGCGTAGATGGCGAAACCGCCCCCGGTGATCAGGTTGTCGCTGACCGTAATGTCACTGGAACTCTTCAGCGAGTCCCAGATGGCGATGGCGCTGTCCGCGTCGGTGGTCATCTGGTACGTGTTGTGCTCGATGACGCCGGCGCTGGCCCCTTCGGTCTGGTAGCCATCCTCGTGACCGTTGGCTGTCGCGGTGGTGAAGCCATGGAAGTAGCTGTTCTTGATCACGAAATCGTCGCCAGTGGTGCTCGAATAGCTGCTGTCGGCCCAGCTGAAGATGCCGTCGTTAATGCCATAGCAGTTCACTGCGTCCACCGTCAGCTTCGTGCCCTGATGCCAGATGCAGGCGTGCACTCCGTCATCGCCATTGATCGTCACCTGGTCGATGGTCGCACTGGCACCGTCGTCGACCTTGATGTCGGCGGTGCCATTGGCGTTATCACCGGTTTCGCCGCTGTTAGAGGTGACGATGCTGTTCTTGATGGTGACATTCTGAGCCTGGATGTCGATCATGCCCGTGATGTTCTCGCAGCTGATCACGGTGTTGTCGCTGCTGATCACGATGGTCCGGCCGAGGCTGCCAGCGTTGGAGGTAAGCCGCCCGCCCGGGCATTGCGATAGGACCGGTCCGGTGTTGGTGGGGCCAGGCCAGTCGCAGGCCGCCAGATTGGCCCACAGCCTCGTGCCGCCCGCGCGGCAGTAGGCGGGCGCCGGACCCGGCGAGGCCGGCTTGGCCGAAGGACTGCGCCTCGCCGCCGCGACGGCCGGGGCCGCGAGCGGGGAAACCCTGCTCGCGTCGGGCGAGGCCACCCGGGGCGACGTGGCCGAGGCAGTAGGCCGGGCGGGGCCGGGCCCCGAGCACGCGGACACCAGCGCCAGCCAGCACACGGCAGCAGCCGTCACCACCGTCCGGCGGGATGCCGACGGCTTTCGCTGACGGGCAGGGGTTGGCGTCGCGTCCCCCTCGCGGCCATGCGCCACGTCCGGCGCGTCCAGAGACGCACTGTACCGTCGCAAACCGGGCCGAGATGGGAAGCGTCTGGAAATTCTCCTGTTTAGATGGTGATCGTCCGCCAGCTAGGAGTGGGTCAGGGCGTGTCCCGCCTGACCTTGTCCAGCTTCACCCGGAGCCCTTCAAGGTCGTCCGCAACGATCAGCCGGACCGGCGCTCCCGCGCGGGACACCGCCAGCCATGCGGAGCCAGGATCAACTCGCTCAACCTGCCAGTCGCTGCCGAAATCCTCGGAGATCTCGGCGAGCAGCCCGGTGTCGTAGCCGTGCTCAAGTAACGACCGCAACGCGGCCACGCTCGGCGCCGTGAAAACGACCGGTGGCGCTGGCGGCCGGCGGCGGCGGGCCCGGAAGCCGTGCCTACTGCGGCTGATCTCCCACAACGCGCCGTAGTCGCTGAGGAGTTCCGTCAGGCTGGCTGCTTCATCTCTCATGACCAAACTATATGCTGCATCGTGACGCATTATAGAGCGGTATAAAGCTGTCTACATATTCACGCTGCTCAGCGCCGTTCTATGTTGATCTACATGGCGGGTGTGCCCGAGTTCGAGCCGGCAGCGGATGAGCCCACGTACCTGTACGCCCAGGTCGCTGATCACATCGCGGCCCGCATGGATGCCGGGGACCTCCCGCCTGGGGCGCGCCTGGCGGGCGAACGTGACCTTGCGGCGGAGTACCGGGTCGCGCTGGGCACGGTCCGGCGCGCGGTCGAGGAACTCCGCAGCCGCGGCCTGGTCGTCACCCTGCCCGCTAAGGGCACCTTCATCATCAGGCACTGATCGGTCCGCGACATCGGGCCCGATTACGGCCCGCATCGCCGCCGGTCCTGGACCGCATCGCCGC
>Ga0265338_10001015_pt1 | contig 47139 bp, 60 predicted proteins | sample 42126metaG_FD_193579 | JGI IMG/M metagenome (GOLD analysis project Ga0265338, IMG submission 193579) | Rhizosphere microbial communities from Carex aquatilis grown in University of Washington, Seatle, WA, United States - 4-21-26 metaG | ecosystem: Host-associated > Plants > Roots > Rhizosphere...
CTTTAATGGTTATAAGCCGCTCCATGGCCTCATCCCGCATTGCCTGGAGGTACGTTCGATACTCCGCCCCGTCCGGAGATAGCAAGTACGTTCGAACTCGGCTGCCCTTGAGGAGGAGCTTGTCCAAGGGGCTGCGCGCCGGGTTGCTGTCCAGGTTGGGCCTGTGAAGTTGCATTGCCATGTGCTTCTACCTCCGGTACGAGTAGGTCTACGTCTTCCATGTCGAAGTCTTTAAGAGTAGATTTCATTACGATATTCGACGCCTTAATGACTTCACTCAAATACTTTTTAACATCGTCTGGGATGGTCGGCTGACTTATCTGAGCTATCATTTGAGCGATGCCGGCATAGTGCTGCTTCATTAAGCCTATAAGCATCATCTTCGATTGTTTCTCGACCTCTTTATTTATCGAAGCACTCGAAGAGTATATGGGTAATCCTAATTTACCATCTCTGACAGCTTGTAAAGCCTCTTCTATTAGCTCCGCTTTGTCTCCGAATACTTTTAAGAGTGCAGGTCGGACTTTGTTATGTGCGTAGTCGGATAGAAGAATTCGACCCAATCTCGTATGACTATATCTCATGTCAGATATGTTGAGGTCTGTTCTTCTATTACCTTCTTGCATTACGGCAAGTGTTCCTTGCGCTGTATATATACCTCTTTTTCCCTGAGAACCTGCGCCTGCACCTTGCATCGGAGGGCTGATACCCGCTCGTCGCTCGGCCAATTCGATAGAAAATCTTTCATCGTCAATTGTCTGCGGCGAGATGTCTCCCATTTGGAGTGGTTCAATCTCGCCTTCTTCTGCAGGTACGAGCGCACTTGGATATATCCTGTAACCAGCGTGGAGCTTACTATTAGGGTCCACGCGCCATAGACGAGTATTCGCAATGGTTCTATTATCGAGGCGGCCATTATGCTCCTCGCTTAGTTCTTCTTGAAAGGACCACATCGTTTCGCAGAATCCATATCCATATATAGAATCGTCCCTGTAGAATAATCTTGCCAGCGCGTAAGGTAATAACTTTGATGTGTCGTATATTGTTCGCAGCAGGGTATCGGAATTCTTATGATAAGTAGCGACAATCTTTGGACGCCATTTACCATCAGGCGTGAGCCATTTAAGCCAGCATTCATATATATCCCATTCAGCATAGCCGTATCCAGAACTCGTATGAGTCCCGCTCGACTCTTCCTTCATCGTCTGTGTATATGATGGGCCACTTCTATCAGGCTTATTCCATATCATATCTACGCGCGAAGGCTCGTATATCTTAAAGAATCGGCGTTCGCCGAGTTCGTTCCGTGTCATTACTCGCTTGTGAATAATAATATCCGCAGCCTCTAAAGTCTTCGAAGCCGGAGGTATTAGGAAGTCTTCGAATGCAATCTTCTCTGGTCTTGGACCCTCATACTCTAAACTTTGAATAAACTCAGGCTCGATGGTTCCTTTACCGTCGCCAGCCACTCCGATAACTTCGTGCATGTATCGCACTTCGTGGGGTGCTTTAACCACGGAAGTCCCGTATTTGATTGTATCGCCCGTCCATTCATGGTATACACGATACAAGTCAAGCTCTTCGGGTTCGATTCCAACATACTCAAGGAATTCCTCCAACGCCCCAGTTAGGCCTTCTGGCATATCTGGATGCGTGCCGATCATCTTGACTACCCAAGGTGGTCGTGTCTTCAATAAAGCTGACATTACACGAGCTTGAAGAGTATCACTAAAGATAGCAATGATAGGAACAACAAGATTAGAAGCGTGATAGAATGGGAATTCCCGTACTTCTTCTCTTGGTTTTGCCTCATAAGCTTTACGCCACTTATTGATCTTATCCTCGTGTAGTTGCTGTAAACCGTCTTCGAGAGCCAGTATTCTACCCTTGAGATGACGCCTAAGTTTAATCTCAGGGTCAGAGTTCAAAGACATTTTCAATGGTATAAAGTCGGCCATTAGTTTAGAACCTTAGAATCGCCAGTCAATACTGAGATATTATATCCAGAAGGTGATCTTTTATTTGACTCGATCCAATCTTGAGTTATTACTACATAGGCTTCGTCGGCGTAGTAAGGGAGGAAGCCAAGAGTCATGGGTTGTAGGGCGCCCCAAGTCTCGCAGACAAGACGTTGGTTATCGTATTCTGAAACTGCTACACAGTGACCGCCTATCAAAGGCGAAGTCATGTCTATAGACCAAGGCTGGCCATAATTAAATTGATCCATCGCACTTTGTGGGAAGTTGAAGCCTACGAGTACAGTTCCGAAAAGTGCAATAGCATGTCGAAATTCGATCAGGTCAGAATCAATTTTGACTGAGGCCCATCCAACGATCTTGTCATTAGCGATGCCGTTATTTCTCCAATAAGCTAGAGCTTCAACCATTACGGTACCATTATCAGTTGAAGGATCGCCAGGTACGTAGCCTGTTATACCGGAGTATGCGTCTTGAATTTGATTGTCAGTAGGTATAACGATACTCGAAGCCTGAGAGGTCATGGTCATAATGGTATGACCAATCGCAGCCTCTACGCAGTCTCCAAGCTGATCGTTCAAAAGCATATTCCATGAAGTAACCTTACTCTCCCAAGCCACACTAGGCGGGAGGGCAGGAAGGATAGCCTTGGACAAGGCAGAGTTAAAGAGTAAGGTGTCTGAATGGCCCACTGGCTTTAACTTACCTAGCTTGCCGCCTTTGTGTGTAGGGATGCTCATTAGTGAATTATAATCTCCCCATGATTATTTGCGAGAGCGAATGAGTTATAGTCTTTCTTAAAATCTTTAACACTCTTATAGAATTTAGGCGTCACGGTTATACTCTTACTTCCAAGGCTGAGCCTCGTAGTTAAGGCTGTAGACTTCGTGGAAGGAAGTTGATTCATGAAGCCTTCGATAGCGGAGATAACTATGTTCGCCAAGCCGATAACGATGTTGATAATCGGATTGTCGCCAAGATTTAAGGCGTCTAAAAATGCTTGGAAGTTACTTACGATATCCGCCAGGATCGTACGAATCTTTGAGAGTAGGTTAGCCTTGTCAGCAGGATTCGTGTCGTTATTATACTCGCTTACAGCGGCGCTTAAATCAGCGAAGCCAGCCTTAATAAGAGCTAATATAGTCAAGGCGCCAGGAGAGATAAGCGGTCCAAGTACCGTAACGATGCCTTGAATGGCGGTTAGGCCGATAGGAACCCAGGTTAGAATATCATCGAATACGGTACAGCCGTCCAAAGTAGCTACGCTACCGATGGCGAAGCTTAGAACGCCTGTGCTAGAGATTTTAATGAAGGATCGTCTATTCATATAGTTACCTTCGGATCACAGTCAACAGAGATGAGTCTGTTAAAAGGAACGCTAACAACCCGACCCAGAACATCATGCGTCCGATTTCAACTAGCTTTGGGTTAGAGCTAAGAGCATACATTAGAACGCCGATAATCGAGACTAAAAGGCTTAGATAGATAATCATGTTACCTCGTAGGAGGAATCAAAGTAAACTTCTTTTTAGTATCTACTGGAACTGCTACAGGCATATCGTCCACTTTAGGTGGAAGATTGCCGACAGGACTTTGAGATGCGTTAGAGCGCGCGTAGTTGGCAGCGAGCTTATTTACTAAGCGGAAGAAGAATCTATAAAACTTACTACTCGTATTGTCGGGCATCTCAAGGCTAGTCGTAACAGCGATAGCCAAGTGATAGAAGAATAGAGATACCAGAGTTTGATGAGCTAGAATCCAATCATAAATTGTCGTGAAGAATGGGTTCATATAGTAGGCTTTATCTCCGGGCTATCTTGTTCGTGTTTTACGCCTGCGGCGAAGGATGACTTTGCTGTCGCAGCGACTAGTTGATCTTTGACACCATCTACGCTCTTTTTAACAACAGTCATTCTACGATTCGTGTAAAGGTTAACAATGAGATTACATATACCTACCGCTAAAGGCGGAGTAGCAGCGATCAAGGCGACCTTTACTAGGTCAGTCATTTATGCGCTCGTTCCAAGGCTCGATGAGTCCGTATCAGATTCGTTCTTCGAACCAGGTTGCTTCTTTACACTGTACCAAGGGTTCATAGTAGATTGACGAGCTTTATTCATATCTTGACCAACCTTAGTACCCTCAGCCCAACTTGAGGCTGCTCCACCTATCTTCTTTCCAACTGACATTAGACCACTTAGAAAGGAACTCATCGCATACCTCCTGCGGCGTATGGTTGGTTTATCTTACGGGCACCAGCGGCGTTCGCTGCCTTCCACATCATCTCCTTTAGGAAACCAGCAGGGAGACGAAGCATTTGAGGAGCGTACGCCAAAGCATCGAGAGTGTCTTTGTATTTACCTTTAGGGAACGCCGAGAACTCGCCGAAGAAATCTTGCTGTCTTCGTTGGGCCCAAAACTTGTGTGTCTCGAATATAGGTGAGAGAACATTTCGGATTCTAAATTCCTTCTTCTTAGTCATTTCTCCATCGCCGGCGTCTACCTCGCCTTCGAGGGGTATGACTTTTAGATTGCGACCTTCGAGCCGATTTGTATAGTCGATGTGATGAAGAATATACTTCTGTGCAGCATAGGATTCTACCCCAAGCTTTCTAATTTTCCACTTATCAGACATCTCATATATCTTGGCATAAAAAGTATCATACGAGGCTGCTTGGGCCCAGGAGTCTATGAGATAAAAATCACCGTCGCTAGACAGGCCAACGACGTTAATAGCATGACGACAACGCCCACTTCCTGAATTCCCGGAATGGTTAGGGTCAGCAACAAGGCACAGGTTAAGATGATTAACTGCCAAGTTCTTCTTAACAACTCCATTCGTAACCTCGTGATGGATTGTCCATTCTTCGATTCCATTTTTCAAGTCCTTCTCAAGACTAAAATATCGCAGGTCTTCGGGATGGAAGTCGGCGTTTTCAGGGGCGCTAGGATTATTTAAGAACTGACACGAGAATAAATAGTTACCTAACCTTCTACGCCACCTGTCTAATTTTATTTCGTTGAACTCTTCTGGGAAGATAGTTTGATCGGGAGGGTGCATATTACAACAGCCGCCCATAGCAGAATGAGTTGTGACCCTAAATTCAGGCTCATGCTCACGTACATGACTATTAAGGTCGTTGTAACCCCACCTATTTCCGATTATAAGCTCGTCGTTCTCTTCTACAGATTCTTCATTCTCAAATGCGCCAACCATGAGCTTGTGATACTCGATGGTCTTGTCCATTATGGACGTGGACTCTACGGCTTTACGTCCGACAAGATCGTCTTCGACTATAATACCGTTATAGTGACGAGACTGGAGAGCACCCCCAACGCCGAGGAAGTCGAAGGTGCCCTCACCATGTCCCCCAGATAGTGCTGCGGCAGCCGAGGGAACTCGATGGTGCAGACTGAAATTGGACCAAGTCTGCGACGAGGTCGGTATTATTTCTGGGAAGAGGAAGCGGAAGATCGTATTACTCTCATAATGAAATGAAATTCTTCGTCCAAGTTTAGAACTGTTTGTAATGTTTTCAGAAACGAGGAGATTTCTTGCCTCTGGACGGTGAACTCGTAGGAGCCATTTGAGGAACTCATCGGAGTAGCCGAGCTTTGAAAACTCATTAAGGTCTTCCTCATTGACGGGCAGCACACGCCAGATAGGGAAACCTTCAGAACCGATGGTAGATTTGAAGTGGTCACGTGGCCACTCTATCACGTCTTTAATGTGATCCCTTTCGAGAAAAGTGCATAGCGGTTCATGAAGGTGATCGACAAGGCGCTTACGTCGAAGACCAACTTTTATAAAGTAATATAATGAACCCAAACAATTCGTGCGCAAGGCGCGACGAAATTCAAGGCCCTTCAAGCCGGCGATGGATACGGGCTTGAACGTACCTAATTGAGTTAATATACTTTGTTCTTGAACTTCCAATTCATATCGCAATCTCCTCGGCAGGAGTCTACGACGGTGATGCTCTAAAGACTGCTCGATCGGTGAGGCTAGTCCTCGGGTCGGCTGGCGCCTCCCCTGCGGGACGACTTTTGAACTGCCTGTCAATATTGCTGGGCAGGCTTCGGGACAAGTGAGTGGCGTGACAGTTTAGTTCACCGGACCTGAGTCGTCAGAACAGGTAACCCGGATTTATAACTCAGCACCACTCACTCTCCCATCTCGGCTTTCATAATATTAGTAGAGGCTAGATATCCGACAACGCGGGTACTAGCCTCTATCTTATAGCTGTCGTCCGTTGGATACGGAGTCCGCTATAAATCTATTCAACGCTTTTTAGCGGGCGTCGAAGCGGTGATGTTGAATGAGGCTACACCACTAGGAGGCGGAGTAACCGACGTGATTGACAGCGTGGAGGTGCCAATCGCATTCGGATTAACTGCGTCTGCGATGGTGAATACGACATCGCCTGCGGTTGCCCCAGGATTAACTGCGACGGTCAAGGAAAGGCCATCAGTTGAAGGCGTAGCCGTAATCTGACTCGTATCGCTTGCGCTCCAGTTGGGTACATCTCCCGAAGGAAGAGTAACTGGATTTCCGTTCAAGTCCAAGGGTACAGCAGTTAGGACTGTAGACTGACCAGGATTGATATTCATTTGATTCTCCTCTATAATAGTCGATGCAAAGATTTGGAAGGACGCTACCGACCGAACTGCGTCTTTCTTTATTTCCTTGAGAATTAGCTCAAGTTCGTGTAGAATCTTTTTAAGAAGTCTTACTTCTTCCTTCTCATCGTGGTCGTGCATATATTATAGACCAACGTGCATCTTAGCAACTGCTGTTGCTGTGGCTAAGGTATGTTGCCTAGAGTCCCAGGCACAAGTTTGACAGTGAGCCATGAAGGCGTAGTATTGAGTTTTATCTCCGGACTTATCAATAACGTCGATGACATGGTTATTGATAGTACCCTTGAATGTCTCGACAATACGATGGGTGGCCGGCGCCGTCTGAGTTAACGGGATGCCAGAAGGCTTAGCCGGCGGGTGGACTGAAATACCAGGATGTGACGATGCAGCTGGTAGTTTAGATAACGGAACCTGATTCATAGAATCTCCTTTTACGAATCGAATCTTGATTTACCAGGATTGCCATTCTTACCGAATATAGGCTCATCTACGGAAGGAGCATTACATTTTGTGTGCCAGGGTCCAGAGCCACGCATACTACCACCTGGGCGACGACTCATCGAGCCTTCGTGTACTAGATTCGAATTATCGTATGAGTCTGAGGTGAAGTTAATCGTAGACGGATAATCTGAAACATCGAAGGTCTTGCCCGCAGCAATCTCTCCGCCTACTTTACCTTTGATATTTCCGCCTGAGCCTTTAGGTGAGTTGCTCATTTTGAGTCCTTATCCGTTCGCACAGCGAACACTTTAGGTTTCTTGGGCGCGCGAACACATTCGTCTATGTCATACATCGAGGTCAAGAAGCGAAGCTCCGCTTACTTCTTCTTGTTCTTCTTAGCAAATGGATTCTTCTTCGAAGATTTCATCTTATCAGTTTTCTTAGATTTGGCCATTTTAATGTGTCCTCTTATTCGAGAGTTGAGTGGCAACTACGTCCGCACTTCGGGCCGTCTCTTCCATCATACTTTGAGGTATCGTCTTCATCATCGAGAATTCGTCATACGAGCCATCAACTTTAGCTGCCTTCTCAAGATCCGGAGCAACTCGATCTGGGTCCCGTTTGAGAATCTCGACGCTGGCCGCCAAGGCCGTTCGTAAGTCTCTCCGTTGAGTAGCCGCATCAACCAGGCATCGCAGCGCAGCTGGGACTGCATTCCGAATCTCCTGTCGTAGAGGGTCGACTTGACCGGCTAAGGCTAAGTCCATCTCGGTTAGATGACCAATTAAGAGCGCCTCTTCGACTTCTTTATATTCAACCTTCTCTGTAATAAATTTAAGAGCGGCAGGGGTAATTTTAAGAATCTCCGCGATGCGAAAATCTCTAATTCCCGCAATGCGGTATCTAGCGATCTGCTCGATTCTGATTTTAGTCTGGGCATGAAGAGTACCTGGAGCCGGCCCCGGTGATGCTTGACCGCCAAAGGGCGCCCCGGGCCCCGACCCACTCGTCCCGCTTAAGGTCGTATCCCGATTCATCCCGTTTATATTAATCTTGGCCATTTTATATTCGAGAAGGCGAAGCCGAAATTGTTAAGTTTAAATACACTACTCGATGTATGACATCGTATCACAGAGTAGCGAAGCTGTCAAGTCTTTTTATTTCTTTTAATATGAATAACTTACAACGAAAAATGACTAACTCTATTAAAACACGAAGTGGCCAAAGTGTTCGGTTACTGAACAGATATGAAATTTATATGGCAGGAAAAAATTATTTGCGATTGCTCCATACTCATTCTCATATTTCTCGTTTTTTGCCCCCTCTAGGGTCAGTCCCTTCTATATCCCATGGCTTCAGACATCGAAGCATCGCAGTCGAAGTGCGAACACTATATGTAGTAGTGCATGTATCAGAAGAGCCGATCACACTACTAGTAGTGGTAGCATAGAGTCAGTACTCACAAAAGTTGACTGCGGCAGGTTGAAAGCGTAGATGCGTTCTATATACCTGCTAGTCTTATTGGAGAGACTATGCTACCACTATATGATACAACCCATTCGCCTAGTGAGTATCTTCGATACTTCGTAGAGGCTAACGTATCGCGGAGGTATTACAATGAGTACACGCGATAATGGACGGCACAATAAGACTAAGAGTGTATGCCCACAATGTAAAGCAATCGTGCGCTCACTACCGCGTCATATACGCCGCCAACATAAGACAAAGAAGTAATGTCTTAGCACAGGGTAATACCTGTGCGATACGTTAGCCATACGATTCTATATACGAGGTGACGCTATGGCGAATCGAATGTTCACTAAGAGGAATGGTCAACAGGTCGAGTGTAAGGACCTTATTATACCTGCGGACGCGGTGTCAAGTATTATGCGGCTTCAGGAAGAATACGCTTCGCGAGGTCATATCAAGAGCTTGCTATTCGTAGCTCTAGATATGCTCTCTACGGGCAAAGATTCCATCGAACGTCGATGGGAGAATGCTGCGAAGAATAAGGCCAATCGTAATGCTGGCAAGGCCGTCAAAGAATATATCCGTGTTCAGTTACAACTACGACGGCCAATCGACCCATTAGTGATAGCCGAACTATCGGGCATGCAAGTACCCGATGGCCACCCGACTATCGAAATGGAAGATACGCTAGACGGCGATGGGACACTTGACCATATTGACCTAACCGACGAACAGCTTGAAGCGGCGACCGACCCTAACGGTCATGTTGCATAGCCTTCAAGCGCGCGATATATCTTCGATTTAATATCGGAGATACGCGCTAGGCGAATGGGTTATTAAAATCTATATCTCTACCACGCGGCTGGATGCAACCTAGTCCGATAATCTAGGCGTCCACATAGGAACTACTGGCGAAGGGAAGATAGTTCATACCATTAGTGTATGGCCCCTTGACGCTACCAGCCGCGCGGTGGAGGTATAGCTATGAAAGAATATCTTGAACGTGTAGCCTCATGTGTTCAGCAATATAACGACGGTGCTATTACACTTGAGGAATTGGTGAATTGGATTATCGCCAATTACCCTTATGAATCTAATTCGTAAGCTTGCTGAGGAACAGGCTCGCCGCGATAGTAAAGCCTTGCCAAAGGCCCATACTAAGCGCGAGCCTAGTGCCTTGGAATCTAATGCCGAATGGCATCCTCAGGGATATTACCTCCATTTCTGTTACCACGATAAAACTCTCTACGAGCCATGCGGAGCATGCCGTAGGACTAAAACTGACGCGAAGCGTAATCTATCTCTCTTGTAATCCATGTGTGTGCTAAAACTCATTTACCTAAGTATAGTAGTAGTAGTAATATAGAGAGATATTTAGTGAGACATCTACATCTATAAACATATAACACTCTTCTTTTCAACGACATAGCAGCGTAATAACTTTAGCACGCGCAAACGAACTATTGTGTCAAATCAGACACGTCTAAGTCTATGAATCGAAAGAAGATAAAAAGACTTGACACAATATCTTGACGCATGAGATACTCTAAAAATGCAAGCAAGGAGTGTAAACCATGCGTAGAATACCAAAATGCCCTTCATGTGGGAGAGCGCCGAGGTATGCGGTACCGTCAAAGAAAAGATTCTTGAAGGATTCCGAAGGTAATGTAGTTATGGAGAATGGTGAGCCTGTAACTGAAATGGCATTCTCATGTCGCGGGTGTGCTGAGGTATTCTATGACGCCCAAACAGGTACTAAGGATCAGATACCAGAGCAGGCTAAGAAACTGATACGTGATGTTATGGAACTCAGAAGGAAACGTGCCGAAGAGGAAAAGAAGTAAATGACTACTTGCGTATGCGGTCGCGGATGGGATCATTGTCGTATATGCGGTGGTCGGTCTATATACCGTATGCAGAAAGAGTCTATGGTTGCTGGTGTAGACGTATGGCAGTGTAAAAGGTGTATGAAACCGACCAGCGAGTTGTCAGGGTGTCTGGCAGCACCTAATCGAGAGTCAAAGGACTTTGTATCGAAGGAAAAGGCTATTCGTGATTTAGCCAAGCTCCCTCTCGAAGAGCGATTACATATTATGATAGACAGAGGCGCCACAGTCGAGGAAATAGCGACCGAAATAGAGGCGTCCGGAGTGAAGGCTATAGTAGAGGAAGAGAAGCCCGAATTAGTCATTAAAAAGGTTGAACCTGAAATAAAAACTGAGGATCAACCTGATACTAACGCCTTTACTCTCGATGATTTGTTTAAGAAAAAGGAGCCTCCATCCGATGAACAATAATGACCAACCATCATGGAATGATGTTCTTGTATTCCTTACCATGGCTATATTCCTTGGTATATTTACGATAATTTTAATCGCAGCAAGTAATTAAAGAGGTTATACATGATATCAGAACAAGAAATTAGAGAAGGCTATCGCAAGCGTTTCAATAAGGATATGTCGGATAGTGATTATCTAGCCTTTCTTCTATTTATGAAAGGCTGCGAGTGCTACGATGCTGTATCTTACGAGGACGCGCATGAAAAGATAATGGCGACATTTAGCCTATTAATCGAGGCGCCTCTACAAGAGAAGAAAGATAGACTACATGATATAGTTTTAAGGATGGCATAATATGATCCAAACGTGTAAATATTGTGCATCACAAAAGCGCTCCTGTGACGAATGCCACGAGCCCGTTATATCCCGTACGATAACTGAATTTCTACCATCGGAGCCATACTCCGTACATGCTACGTTCCTTCTATGCACCAACATGGATTGTAAAGAATATGGCCGCTTCAATAAAGAAATGGCCGAGCACAACCAGTCTTATGTCTGTTCCAGCGAGTCATGCTTGAAACAGGCGAAGTTATACTATTCCGAAGTGTCAGATGTCCGAACACATTCGGATGTATAAGATTTCCCAGTAGTTAAATTCAAATAGGAGATATAAAATGTCAAAGGTAGTTAACAACGAAACAATCGTCCGCGTGGATTGGCTCACGAAGGATGGTAAACATGAACACGATATGATTGACGAAGAGAAGGTAGCCGAGTTCGTAACCGAGAAGGAAGAGGCCGGTATCCAGGTCGAGATTAAGTTCACCCAGACCTTCGGTATCTCAGAAGTATCCGATGCCGATCCTCTAAATGACTTCGCGGAGATTGTCCCATCAAGTCTCGAACAGGCGAATATTATCAATTCCAGATTGAAGCGTAAGCAGAAGAAGTTTGCCTATGCTTTAATGGAAAATGATAACTTCACCCCAGTCGAAGGCATCTATGACCTATCGGATGCAGCCTCCGCGGTCGCAGAACGCAAGAGTGCATCGCCTGAGACCAAGGCCGCACGTGCCTTGTCGAAGCTTGCTGGATATGAAATTACACCCGAGGCGTTGGCTTCTATCCTTGCAGCAATGAATCCATCAGCCGCAGTCGGGCAGTAAAAGAGATCACGTTCCGTGTATAGCTCCAGACTAGTCTAGTGTCGGAGAGAAACCGAAATAGACTTTCTAGCATAGAATATACACGGAACGTGCGCTACGCCATAGCGGTTCGAGTCGGGTAGGGGATACCTCCCAAGGTCCCTTACCCTTCTCGAATTATATAAAAGGAGATTCTATATGAGAATAGTATTATGGGCCTTCCTAACCTCAATTCTATGTGTCCTTATAAATGGACCATCTTATTGGTGGCTTCCCTTCGGGTACGTAGTAGGTTTATACGTAGTAAATATCATCGCCAAGATGGGCCAAGATTCCGTCCAAGATTAAGAATAACAGACTCGGCTAGCCTTTATCCCTGATACGTCCATTTAGAACGCATAGAATGGCTATCGCAAGTAATCCTCCGTTGCAATGGGGTACGATGTGGATTACTAACCCGTCTGGGTAGAGGCTAGCCTAGTGTTTTATTCTTTAGATCGGAGATATAAAGTCTATGGCGAAGTGCATGATATACTGGGATGTAAAAGTTCAAGCCTATCAACTACAAATGAAATTGCCTTACGGTGAGAAGGATAAGTTAGAAAAGGCAGTAGCATTCTTAAAGCAAGCTATTCCTCATAGTGACAGGAATTGGGAACCGACTACCAAAACGTGGACTTTCACGGAGAAGTATATTGACGGCGTGTCTAAACTCTGTGTCTTAGTATTCGGTATCCAAGAAGTCGCCGTCCTAACACGAGATAAAGTGGAAGGCCAATCAAAGAATATAAGTGTTAGCGGAACGAACACTTTAGATTCCGCGCTCTTAACCTTTATGAAATTATTACCATTCGATGCAGCTCAAGCGGCGTATCGAAAGGCGTCCATGACCTTGCACCCAGATAGAGGAGGTGATATGGAAGCCATGACGAAGCTTAATCAAGCGTGGTCGAAGATTGAGAAGGAGGTATATAGACAGTGATCTCCGACTACGAAGTTAATGAATTAAATGCACAAACGAGACAGAAGCTACAAGAGGAAACACAACGTAAGAAATGGTGCATCGAACAATCCGTTAACCTTGACGAATCTAATTCTGACAATGTACTAAAGACCGCCGAGAAGATATACCTTTATGTATATGGAGAAAGAGAATGAGTAATATAACTACAAAGAATAAAATTGGAATAAAGCCTGGCGGCCTTCATAGTCGTATAGCTGAAAAGCAGTTATACGACGAGGTAGTACCGCCCGAGTTAAAAGAAGATAATGTTAATAACCTACCTAACCGCATAGCAATTATGATCGACCTTTCAGGTTCGATGGGTGGTGAGCCAGTTAAACTATTAGAACAGGCCATCCAAGATTTCATCCAGAAGGCCAACATGGCCGATACTGCCATAGCAGTAGAGTCATTTCCAGAACAGATTCGTATCGAATTAACCAACGATAAAATGAAACTCTGGATGCTCTGCATGGGATTGAAGGCTGACGGCGGTACGCCTATGTATGAGACTATGCATTATTGTCTCTCTCATTATAAGATGACCAGAGCTATTTTAATCTCTGACGGGCAGCCAAATGAGTCGCCAAGAGCGAAGGCAGAAGAGTATAAGAATATGGAGATACCAATAGATACTGTTCACATCGGAGATTCAACATCCGGTGAGGATGTTCTAAAGAATATCTCCGATATAACCGGAGGTCTATTCGTCAAATTCAAAGATGTAAAAAGCTTCGCTACCGCATTCGCCTATCTATTACCGGAAACACGAAGCCAAGCTGCGACGCTATTCCTAACTAGCGGAGCTAATGAGGTTCGATAGATGAAATTCAGTCAAATAATCAAGAATCAAACTGTTAACTACCGACTATGCGACGAGTTAACCTGTAAGCAGATTGCTATGCACGTATTAGTCGATGATTCAATACCAAAACGTCTGGGCCCGGCATTTGCCAATAGTGAATATCACCTATGCGAAACTCACTACCTACGATATAAAGCGGAGCTTAAAGATGAAGTATCTAGTAATGAACGTGCTTGACACCTGTGATAACGAAGGCTACCCGCTCTACTGGTCCAACTCACATGGCTGGGTACCACTAAAAGATGCAACGTGGTTTGGCGCCAATGAATTCATCCACCTTCCGATGGATGGGAAATGGGTAGAAGTTAAAACTCCGGAGGATTACGTTGCAGTCAAATCTAACTCCTGACCAACTAGTCGTCCTAGCGAAGCTCCAAGTTAAACTAGCTTCGCTAAAGATAGATGGTCATTTTCTACCAGAAGTCTCCATCGGTCCTATCGTATCGTTATATAGATTCGTACCAACCAATGCTACAAAGGTCTCACACGTCGAGAACCTAAGCGACGATATGGCCATAAGCCTTGGCGTCGAGTCGGTCCAGATTCAAAGACTACCAAGTGAGAATGCTATAGGTATCTTCGTACCAAATAAAGAACGTAAAGTATTAGAATTCAAAGAAAGCGTAGGTGCCGTATGGACGAGCAAAGCGAAGCTTCCACTCCTGCTCGGAATGGATCACACCGGGAAAACAGTAGTCGAAGATTTAACTTCCTTGCCCCACTTATTGATAGCCGGGTCAACGGGCGGTGGAAAATCGACGCTGTTAAATTCAATGATATCGGCACTGATGTACTGCAAATTACCATCCGAGTTAAAATTCGTCCTGTGTGATACAAAGCAAGTTGAGTTCACTCATTTTCAGAAAGCCCCACACCTTCTATATCCTGTAGCTACATCGGTTAAAGATGTTATATACAACCTGACCGATTTAGTCTCCGATGTTGAGACTCGACTAGGTACTTTAGCGAAGCACTCGTGCCAAAACATAACCCAGTATCACGAACGATTCTCTTCGAAGAATATGCCATACGTGATATTAGTAATAGATGAACTAGCCGATCCTTTACAAGACCCAACCAAAGAGGAAGGACCTGATGGAAGACCGACGAAAAGCTACGGAAAGCAAGCCGAATATCTCCTCGGTAAGATCGTCCAAAAAGCTAGAGCTACAGGCATCCACGTTATTGCTGCTACGCAACGTACCTCAGTCAAAGTTGTTGAGGGAAATATCAAAGCTAACTTCCCAGCTAGAATTACTTTCCGGCTGCCAAGCCAAGTTGACTCCAGAACAATTTTGGGATCTAGCGGGGCGGAGCAATTACTTAGTCAAGGAGATATGCTCTTTCTCTCACCTAATTACCCGGCTATCCAAAGAATACACGCCCCCTACGCCAGTATCGAAGATATTAAAGTAGCCGTGGAGATGGCATGTCAGAGATTGTAGAAAGGAGGATCGACAGTGACGACATTCGAGGAAAAACCAGCATATACCTATTTCATAGAGAAGTACCCACTTGGAAGCAGTCGGGAGTTTGAAATTTTCTGCGCTGGTGGAATCGCCGCTCTCGCCGCTTCGGAATCACGAGAGGCAGAGTTGCGGGCCGAGATGCGGAAGCTGGGCCTAAAATGGCGTGAAGTCTCTTACAATCTTCCGGGAGTTCATTCCTGCAATGATGCCGAACCAGAGCAATGCGCGTTGGCAATGTGCGCCGACGCTCTCGAATATCTCGCCGGGAGGAAATCTTGACCACTGAGCCGAATCCACCCCGGAGGCTGACGATGGCAGCAAGTGACTCCCACCCCATCGCGGGACGTGACCAAGGAGCGTGTGAGGTGAGCAGAATAAGAGATATTATCTGCGGTATCTATTGCATAATATATTTTCTAATCAAAGGCGTTGACTAACTAGAAAGGAACTTAGAAACGCTATGGCTGATAGTACCCCAAATATCGAAACTCTATGTTTCTTTTGTACTACCGTATTAACCTCCGAAGGACTATGTAGTATGTGTCAAAGGCCATACTGCCCCGAACATACTAGTCCGATGGATAAGAATTTATGTGTTGAGTGCGTGAACACTTCTAACACTGGTATAACGTCTGAGCCTCTAGTAACCGAAGACGGAGTAACGAAGCAGAATGCGCGTAAAATTATATTAAACGGCGAAGCCTGGATGCGCTCTAGGAAGTTAATCGCTAATATGACCGATATAGAACTTGAGTCATATATAAGCGCCCATCAAGAAGCCGTATACGAGGCAGAGAAAGTTCTCGACTATCGAAGAATAATGCTCGGCCATGCGAAGCATGAAGGCGCGGAGCGTTATAATAAGAAATTAAGAACGCGATCTGAGAGGGTCAAACTAATAGGCGCCGTCGCCAAAGTACACAACATCGCCGGTTCTACTATAAAGGATAAGAGTGAGAATATAACTAAAGTAATGGGAGCCTTAAATAAACTTGGACTTACTAAAGAACAAGTAGCCACGCTACTATTAAATTTGACGAAGAATAAACCAAAATGACAAGACTAACCAGAGCAAGTATGCACATAGCCAAATGTAAGTTCTGTCGTATCTGGAATACAGGTGGTATATGGCAGAAGTATTGCCCACGTCTATGGAAGTTGGCAGGTAGAGAATGACCGAGGATAAAGTTAAGCCAGGCGAAATCTACTCTATAAGACCTGACGGCCGCTGGAATATATACTTGGACGCAAGTATGGCCTCTTCCTTCGGAATATGCAACCAGTTATTCCAGTACCAATACGTCCGTCATCTCCAGGCAAAGGGAGATAGACCATGGGCCCGTGATCTCGGTTCGTGGTGGTCATCGGTGATGGAGTCTATATACGTTAACCAATTCGAGGGTAAGTTCCTTTCACCTATGGAACTTGTTAACATAGCCACTGAGAAGTGGAATTCCTTGAATATGAACGAGATGGAAGCTTTACATCCGAAAATGTGGAAGGAATTCGGTGGTAGATACGGTGCTCTCCAAATGATCGCCGAGTACGGTGCTCGTCAACTACCTATCGACTATAAGACTTGGAAGATAATAGCAGCAGAAGCTTCCTTCGGACGTAACCGCGAGGTGTGCATTGGCGAGACTGATAAAATTGTTCTGTATTGGATGGGACAGCCGGATTTATTTGTCATATTTAATGATCGTATCATGCCGGTTGATCATAAGTCCCTTTCACAAATCGACAACTATACTCAGCGTAAATATAAGCCGCACATCCAAATTCCTGGTTATATTATCGCGGGTCAAGTCCTACTCAGAAGCCTCGGCTATGAATTGCCGTGTGATAGAGCTATTATTAATGCCGTGGCAAGAAAGGACACAACCACCAAAGACGGTGAAGATATAAAGAGACCAAGATTCAAGCGTTTCACCATCTCATATACAGAAGCGGAGCTTGATGAGTGGAAGAGGCTACGCCTTCGACAAGCGGAGCTAATACGCGAAAGCTTCGAGCGTAACCTCTGGTTACGAAACGAAAACTCTTGTTCCTATATGTGGGGCAAGTCCTGTCAATTCCAGAATATAGACGAGAAGGATCCCGGTGTCAGAGAAGTGGTTATCAAAGCGGATTATATCCAACGTGCTCCTTGGATTCCAGGACTAAAAGATGACAAAGACGCCAAATAATATAGACAAGATGACAAGAAAGAATGTCAGTAAGTTAGATAACGGTTGCTGGTTATGGATTGGCTGCACCAATGCTGACGGTTATGGTACAGTGGGCTTCCATTGGAAGACTTGTCTAGCACATCGAGTATTCTATGAAGAATTAAAGAAGCCTATACAAGAAGGCTACGAACTACATCACAAGTGTGGTAACAGACGTTGTGTAAATCCAGATCATATGGAGGAACATTTACCACATAAGCATCCTGATAGCAACGAGATGAAAACTCATTGCAAGCGTGGTCATGAGTTTACTCCAGAAAATACAGCAATACACCATCGAGGAGCTAGACACTGTAGAATTTGTCGTAGGCTTATAAGAGCGGCGAAGATGTTATCGAATTTACCAGGTAATAAAACCGAGAAAGTTAAGGAGAATTAAAACATGAGTACAAGTCACGATTGGGCACGAGAGTTACAGAAGACGGCAGCCTTCTTGCTCTCAAAGCCTGAAATAGATTTAAAGCAAAGTATTCCAGATACAGTATGTACATTTTATGGGGAAAATCAGAAAGATTCGTTCTTAAATTTAGTTCGCGCATCTAAACCTGGATCTAAACATACCGGAGAGTATTATGTTACATTTCGACCCAAGAATAACAACACATTACAATTCTCAATCAATCGAGACGTGATATGTAAGAGATTAAACCCAGTATACGAATGTACGCCTCTTCTATCCAAAGAAGAGGACGCTGAAATGGAATCAGCATGATAGAAGGACGTTCAATGGAACAGGAGTCTTCGACTGGACGCTTGCGCGTAGCGGTTATTGGCCCAGAAAAAAACGGGAAATCAGTTCTAATCTCTACTAATCCTGGCATAACTTTAGCTCTTGATTTCGACCAACGAGCCGAAGCCTTAGCTGGTAAAAAGGGCGTCTATGCCATAACATTTCGAGACCCAGGCGGTATTAAAATGCCTCAAGCGGCCGAAGAGGTATTTGATGTTATGACAGGCTTAGAATCAAGCCTAGACCTATCAGAACTCAAAACTAAAATGGGCGTTAGAATCTTTCCTAATGTCCCGAAAGGTACTGTTATAACGTCATTAGCCTTCGATTCTATCTCTAGCTTTGCCAAAATGATGATGGACTATGAAACCTATAATAACGCGGACCTATGTCGTAAAATTAAAATAGGCCCCGGACTGGAGATTCGAGTTGCGAAAAACTATGATGCCTGGAATGCGGAGATGCAGGGCGTGTCGAGTGCGGTCATGCGGGCCTTTGCACTCCCAATCAATGTGTTCTGTGTGTTTCACGAAATTCCTGAAGAAGCTCTCGATTCAACTGACGAAAAACCTAAGTATACTGGAAAGGTCTCTATCTACCCAGTGAGATATAAGTCTCTCTTAAAGTATTTCAACGAAGTTTGGCGTGTCCGTCTAACTCCTATCCCATCGCCGCAGGGCCAGAAGTATCTTCCGAGAGTATATCCTCTACCGGATTATACTATGGACGCTGCGACTACTATGTTACTGGATCAGATAGAAGAACCAGACATATCGAAGATGATTTTAAAACACCAATCGAGGATACCAAAATGACAAGAGCACAACGTAAAAATTTAAGTATTAAAATGAAAGCAGTATATGCCAAGAAGAAGGCAGGTAAAGGTCAAAAGAAATTCGACTTCGAGCCTGCTGCTAATATGGTTAACACGGCTACTTTTCCAACACCAGATTCAGAATTAAAACTTATACAACACGAAGATGCAAGACGCAATGCAGAATTTCAATTTCGCCGTGGTCTAGTAACAGCCATGGAATGTATTCTAAGAGAGCTTCGCTAGAATTCTAAGACTTTACTCTGCAAGAAAGGCAGGGACTTCCCTGACCACTATAGGGCTACGCCCTAACCGAGGAGATAGAATAGTATGTCACCAAAAATGACGTTTTCAAAAGAATCACTCGAATCGAAGCCAGCTCTGGCCGAAGGCCTTTATGAGCTTCGACTAGAAGGCTTTGCACCGAAGAATGCTAAGTCAGGTACAAGCGTGAATCTTAATCCAGTGATTAAGGTTATTAATCATCCGGCCGAAACAGGCCGCATAGTATTCGACAATCTGAATTCAAGTGCACCTTGGATTATCGAAGCGTTCTGTCATTCGTTCGGATTAGAACTCGTACCAGACGGCCAAGGCGGCTTTAACATCCCTGGCGACTTTAACGGCCCCGAGGATAATCCAGAACAGTGGAATTATGTCGGGCCGCTTACGGGTTGTGTGTCGAAGGCCTTCTTAAAGCAGACGACATATAACAATAAAGTAAGCGCCAAGGTCGACCAATGGATGTGTGCAGTTCCAGGATGTCAGAAGAAGCATCCTTCGGGTTTGGCTAAGTAGTAATTCTAGATAAGCCAAAGTATGGCGTCGGTGTCTTGTGAGTGGCTTGGTAGGTAAAGTACACACCTAATGGGTTCGAATCCCACATCGACGCCGTATAATATACGAAAGGAAGAAAATGGAAATTCCGCAGATCGTTCCGATCGAAGATATTAAGATTATATCTCGTATTCGTAAAGATTTAGGCGATATTCCTGGACTAGCCAACTCTATAAAAGAGAATGGCTTGATTGAGCCTATCGTATTGACGCATGACTCTGCAAATGACCCTAACATGCGTGGGTATGTGTATATAAAGTTAGTAGCTGGAGAACGTCGTCTAACGGCTATGAAATCCCTAGGCTTCCAAGAACTCCAACACGCAGTTCATTATATATGGCGCTCCGAACTCGAATCAGACGACCCCAAAAAGCGTCTCCTTTTCTCTGCCATCGAAATGGAAGAGAACGTAAGACGTAAGGATTTATCCTGGCAAGAGCAAGTTCTCGGTAAGCAAAAGCTGTTGGCTATCATGCAAGAGATTTATGGCTTACCTACGCAAGGCCGTCCCTCTGAAACTCAGAAGAATAGCAGTCAGCCCGGCTTTGGCGTCAATAAATTATCCGAGATGCTCGGAGAATCGAAGGCTCAGACCTCTGAGGACTTAGAACTAGCCGCTCTTATAACGAAGATTCCCATACTAAAGAATCAACCTTCACGCGAAGCAGCCAAGAGACAAGTCGAATTGGCCGTCAAGATATTTACTGGTCAGAATACGCCTCGCGTGGCGCAGGTTCTTCATTATAAGATAATGATTGATTGCGATGACGAAGCCCAGCAGAAAACTCTAATCGAACAGTTTAGAAGTGTCGGCCTTAAATGCCAACCGGTGATAACATGAATCTTGATATTAAAAAAGAAGTGTCAATAGATCGAACACTTCGAGTGGAAATGCTCGGCTCCATGTTCGATGTCCCTATCGAAGATAAACTATCCGTGTCTCTCTCAGGTCAAATCCCAATAGAAGAAAGGAACTGGAATGTTGGACTCATCGTCGGGCCTTCGGGGAGTGGCAAGACTCTTATCTTGGAGAACCAGTTCGGACGTGTGGAAGACTATAAATGGCTCAGCCGCAGTGTGGTCGATGACTTTCCTAATGACTCGATGGAGAATATCGCTAGAGTTTGCCAGTCCGTCGGGTTTAATACAATTCCGTCTTGGCTTCGTCCGTACAATGTATTATCGAACGGAGAAAAATTTAGAGTCGAAATGGCACGCCGCCTTCTTTCCGGAGATAAGTCTGGAGCGGTACCCATCATCACCGATGAGTTCACATCCGTCGTGGACCGTCAGGTGGCCCAAATTACCTCTCACGCTGTAGCCAAGTATGTTCGATCGAATAATATGAAATTTGTAGCGGCTTCATGTCACTACGATATAATCCCATGGCTACAACCAGACTGGATTATAGAACCTGGCTCTCCACTCAAATTCCAATGGAGGGAGCTTCAATCAAGACCAAAGCTTAACATCTCAATTTCAAGAGTCAAATACGAAACTTGGCACCTATTCTCTAAATATCACTATATGACGCCAGAATTAAATAAAGCCGCGAGGTGCTATGGACTCTTTGTTGATGGTAGAATTGCCTCCTTCTCATCAGTTCTATATCGACCTCACGCAAGGGTATCCGATATTATGGGACTCTCCCGTTCAGTTACACTTCCAGACTGGCAAGGTCTGGGATTGGCGCTCGTGTTATCCAACACCCTTGGTGCAGCTTATAAGACTCTTGGGAAGAGATTACATAGTTATCCAAGTCACCCAGCCTATATCAGATCCCGTCAAAGAAGTGAGAGTTGGCTTCAGATTAAACAGGCCGGGTCATTTTCCCCCGTACGAGGCGATACATCTACAGTTAAAGGTTTTGGAGGTAAGAAGTGTGCGGTGTTTATGTACGTCGGACCTTCTATGAACCTTGAAGATGCGAAAAATCTAATATATGCAGGAGAGCCTCAATGAGCCAGTGTAATTCAGAAGGCGTAGCCGAGTTTATCCGCCTAGTCGAAGAACTAAGTGACTTTGTAGATGATATGTCGGAGTATGAACAGAAATTCATCTACGACCAAGTGGATAAGATTGATAAATACGGCGACAAAATGTTCGTAACCGAAGCGCAGCTAGAATTTCTCCGTCGCCTTTATGCTAAAACCTTGTGATGATGTTTTAAGAGCGGCCTTAAATACTAAAGGTCTAAGATATGTCGGTACCAGGGGTGATCCACGAAGTCCAGTCTGCATAGTAGGCGAAGCCCCAGGTTCTGAAGAAGATCGAGCAGGGTTTCCCTTTGTAGGCTATTCGGGTCAATTACTAGATACTATGATAAGAGAGGCAGGATTCAATGCAAATGACATCTGGTTTACCAACCCATTCAAAGCTCGTCCTCCGGAAAATGATATCAAAAGAATTGAGGAGCTTGGAGTCCCTCTTAACATCTACACCGATCAATTCTTTGAGGAGCTTAGAACTTCTAGACCTACTATCATTGTTGCTTGTGGAAAAACGCCGGCGAATCTCCTGTGCCCGGAGACTAAGCCTAAGTCCTATAAAGGCAAGGAAGATGAAAAGGAAGGCTTCGGTTCATGGAGAGGTTCCCTCTTAATATCTCCATTCTTGGATTGGCCTCATTATGTGATACCAATGTACCACCCTGCGTTCGTATTAAGGAACTACTCTGAGAGGGAAATATGCGTATTCGTTCTATCAAGAGCGTTCGAGGAACTATCGTACTTCAAAAAGAACAAAAGATTAAACCCCTTACCCGTGAGAGAATTAATCGTGAACCCGACTTTCGGTGTAGCTTCGGATTACTTGCGTCTATGTATTGCTTCGCCGAACGCTATCTCAATCGACATAGAATTATTAAAGAGGAAAGTCCCATATACCATTTCATTCTCACAAAGCCCGACAAGTGCAATATCCATATCTTTCTGGAATTATCGGATTCCGGAGTTGATATATTTATGGAGACAGATGGATGAGATATTCTCGACAAAGCGTCAAATTGGCCAAAACTATACTTCTTTCGATTGTCACTGGCTTCGAGCTATGGGTTTTAACGTCAATCTCTCACTTGTTGAAGACACCCTTATTCTCCATCATATTCTTTGGCCTGGTTTCCGTCATAAATTGGAATTTCTGGGTATGCAATATACACGACAACCATTCTGGAAATGGGAAGGGAAAGGATGGTCATTAAGGGATGGACTCGATCAGTTAATGAGATATAATGCACTCGACGCTGCCTGCACCTACGAAATATATCTACGAATGATGGAGGAACTTCGTGAAAGACGTTAAAATACCAGAAGAATCTATTCTAGAATTTGACGAGCGTATAAAACCTACAGTAATATCCGGCTGTAGAACCACGACGATTCGTAAAGGTCATCGAGTATTCAAAAAGAATATAACCATTGCGAAGCAGCCTGCGATAGTAAACTGGCAGCGTCATTATATTCTATCTACAGTTCCTCTTCATATTTTAGTTAAAGAAGGCTTCGTATCTATATTCGACTGTTTACAAAAGCTTCAAAGGCATTATCCAGATATAAGCCTTCTAAGCCCAGTAACGGTAGTAGAATTTAGAATGGAAGTTATAGATGGCGGCTCGACTCATCCAATCGACAAGGCTGTATCGGAGTGGCTTAGATAGATGCCCTTATTCAAAACACTCGAAGAGTTTTACAGCTACGAGATGAATTTAGCCAGGGCATTTTACCACATCGACAAGCGTGGTGTTCTAGTCGATCAATCAAGGTTAGAGAAATTCATTAAGCTTTTAGATTCCAGACTTGTCGGATGCTGTAATGTAATAGAAAACGAAGTTAAGATGAAAGTAGTACCGAAGCAACCCAAGGGTGTTAAAACGCCAGTTGGAACTTTAAATCTATCATCACCAAGCCAGCTTATTAAAGTTATAACCGAAGTATTGAAAATTAAACTCAAGAAAGACTGGAATACTGGAAGAGAATCCAGTGGAGAGGAAGCCTTAAATGAAGCGTACGCCGCATCAGGAAATGTTGCACTCAAAAGTATACTTGAGGCGAGAGAGCTTAACAAAATTAAAGGAACTTACGCAGAGGCAGTCCTTGTTGACTCAATCCTATATACAAGCTATGGAGTCGCTAATACCGTTACAGGTCGGAGGTCAGCTAGAGCCACGATCTTCACAAATGAGAGTGGTGACTCTATTGGGACGAACGCTCAAAATCTGCCTAAGCAATCTGATCTCGGTAAATCGTTCCGTGAATGCCTTGTTGCAAGACCTGGCTTCATATTCGTCTCCTGCGACCAAGCCCAAGCCGAAGACTGGGTAGTAAGTGCCTTAATAGCCGATAACGGTGGCGGCACTCACGGCCTAGACGAGCTCAAAGCGAAAGCGGACAGGCATAAAAACCTAGCTATGAAAATCTTCAAGAAGCCAGAAAGCGAATGTGGCAAAGGTACCATGCTTCGATATATGGGTAAAAAGACCAGACACGCCGGCAACTATGGAATGCAAGCACCGAGAATGGCAGCGGTGCTTGCAGGTGAAGGTTTTGCAGTTAATCGACAGTATTGTGAGGTACTCCTAAATGAGTTTCATAAAGCCGAGCCAGAGATTAGAAATACGTTCCAGCAACGGATTGAGACTGATCTTAGAACTTCCCGAATTCTACAAACACCCATCGGAAGAACTCGTTACTTCTTTGGTCTACGACCTGGCGCAGACAACGGGAAATTGTTCAAAGAAGCCTATTCTTATATCCCACAATCCACGGTCGGTGATAACACCGGCCTGGCTGTACTTTACTGCGAAACTGTACAACCGGGTTGGGTCCATATGGACCATCACGATGCAATTACACTTGAAGTGCCGGACAGTGAAGCCGACGTATCAAAAGCCATCTCACTCTTATCAGAGTCTTTCAATCGTAAATTAGAATTCCCAAACGGGACTGTCATACAAATACCGATAGAGTTCGAGCTTGGCTATGATCTTAAAAATGAGGTAGAATTCAACCCAAAATGTCCCGCAGACTTGCAAACTGGCTTGCCGAGTATCTTACATGGATTGCGCCAACAAGCGAGGCTCCGTTAGATTACCATACGTGGAGTGCTTTGAGTATTATATCAGCCACTCTGAGAAGACACGTATATATATCTAGAGGAACCTGGAAGCTATATCCAAATCTATTCGTCGTCCTCGTCGGGCGGCCGGGTATAGGTAAAGGCTCGGCGATAAATCCAGCGTTAAGTATACTACGTGACGCTCAAACGGCTAATTTATTATCCGATCGTGTAACGATAGAATTTGTCTTGGAGAAGTTATCTAAAGGATGGCCTCACTTCGCCGTTCATCCGGGCCAAGCTACAGTTCCACTTCCTGTACCAGGTTCTACAAGTGCTATAAATGTCGGTATAGATCATTCGTGTTTAATTCTAAGTAGAGAATTATCTGTATTCGTAACTGCTTCACAGTTCACATTACCTATATTAACCGACCTATGGGACGCCAACGAAGGAGATTGGATATATGGAACAAGAGGTAAAGGTGAGTTTAAGATCAGTGATCCATGCGTATGCATGCTTGGAGGATCGACTCAAGAGTGGCTCATCAGTTCTATCCCACCTAGTGCCATTGGGGGAGGGTTCACTAGAAGAGTTAACTTCGTCGTTGCCTACGATCGTGAAAAGCTTATCCCTTGGCCCGTCGTCAGTAATCATTCTAACATTCGGTCCGATCTCGTCTCCGACCTCAAAGAAATCGGAAAGTTAAATGGCGAGTTTAGATTCCATAAAGATACGAGGCCGTTATTTGAGGAGGTATATAAAGACTCAGTGCCATTACTATATGATGACATGGCTACTACTTCTTTTAAGACTTCTAAATGGGCGCAAGTTTCCAAGCTTGCTATGTGTTTCAGTGCCGTACGAGGCGATGATTTAATAATCTCTAAAGAAGACTTTAAGCTCGCACGAGATGCCATCGAAAGCGTAGCCATAAACGTACCAAAAGTATTTCGTGGCGTCGGAGAGTCCGAGTTAGTTAAGGCTACTACGAAAGTATTAGACTTCATCGAGACTAAAGGATACGCATCTAGGAATGAAATTATGAAGGCTCATTGGCGCGACCTAACCTCAGACGATCTTGATAGAGTTTTGGCTACCTTGAAAGAAGCATATATAATCCGAGAGTATACACAAGGTAGACAAACTCTATTCCAAGCAGTAGAAAAGCCAGTACCAAAATCAAAAGGAGTAACTCCGTGACAAAAGTTAAAGAGTCAAAAAGCGAAGTAGCATTCTACCTAGAACCTTCACCCGGTCGCGTAATCGTAGTCGAGGATGAATTCGTAGAACGGAGTCGTATTATAACCCCTGACTCTGCGAAACGTAGACCGACTACAGGTAAAATCCTAGCCGTAGGCGATGGCGTCTACGAAATGTACAAAGTCGGAGATCGTGTCGTATACGGTATGTACTCTGGAACCGTCATTAACTTCAAAGATCAACCTGCGTTCCGTATTCTTGGTCAAGATGAATTACTCTCTAAAGTAACTGGCGCAGACTTAATTCTAGAAGGGGTAGGTATCTAAAAGATGCCAGAGGATAGACCTCTACGAGTAATAATCTCGACTATTCCGCACTTGAAGCAAAGATATAATACCATCGGAGACTGGCAAATCCAAGACGATGGTACTATCCTAATTCGAGTATCGAGGATGCCTCCCATATCTTCGAGAGCAGAAGCGCCTATAAGCGGACGTAGACAAGAGTTCTTAGTAGCTATACACGAGCTTATAGAAGCGTTTCTGTGCTCTGAAAAAGACATAACGACTGAATCTGTAGACGAGTTCGATAAGAAGCACTACGAGACTCCAAAGATGCAATACACAGAAGAAGAGCCAGGAGATCACCCAGAGAGTCCCTATCGAATCCAACATAGCATCGCTACTGGAATCGAGAGAACTCTCGCCTACCCGCTTAGAGTGAATTGGCATTACTATGACTTAAATATGAAACGACTAATGGAGGAATACGATGAGCAACGAGGAAGAGAAGAAAGACCAGAACTCAAACATGATTCCAATACGGGACGGTAGAGGTAATTTTTTAACTATCGGCTCGGAGGTAGTCTTTACCGGCGTTAATAAAATGAACCATATGGTCGGTCGAGTTATTGGATTCGATCCTGGCGGAATGTCAGTCATCGAGTCTAATGATTCGAGGCCAAAACAAACTATGGCGAAAGTCCGGCTGGTCTTCGATATGACCCTCCAGATTCCGCCACAGTCGCCGTTCATTATAGATTTATTCAGGGTCATAAATCCCGATAGTGAGACTGTACTATCGAAGATTCTCGATTCTGAATTAAAACCTAAGATTCAATAACCTGAATCTTACGACCACGCGCCAGGTGCTTTGGAAGCTTTCTTCCTGGCCTGGCCTAGAGCCTTATCGCCACCCGCCTCCGGAGTCGCAGACTTAGAAGCTTTCTTCTGAGCCTGTAGCTCCGCGTTGGCGGAGTAGATTGACGAAGAGGGTTGATGCGCCGAAGGAGATACTTCGAGCATATCCTCAACAGACTTTACATCATTAAAGGTCATACCTGTATTTGCCATTTTATTCTCCTTAAGGTTATATCTCAAATATTAAAGTGTCAAGATAGCGAACACTTTAATATCTATTGATAGGCTCTAGAACCTACTCAATTCCGTATTCCTTCAATCTGTCGGAAGCAGCACCTCTCCCACCTGATCTATAATCATCCATCATTTTCTGCGCCTCTTCTAAGGTTGGAGCATAACCAATAAGCTTACTTCCTTTTCGTACAACAAAATCATGACCTTGAACTGTAGGGTGAATTATTTTTCCACCCTCATAGTTAGTAACTCTGTCACGAGGTTTAGATTCAACTTTCGGCTCAGATTTAACAGGCTCTTCTTGGACTGGCTCTGTTCCAAGACCAGGTATATTAGGTCTCTGAGCAAGCTCTTTTGCTCTCCGATCAATCGTATCCTCAAGATACCCTCTATATACTTCCTCTGACCACTTTTGCTGCCTCGCAAGCGATTGGAACTGTTTCAGGAATCTTTTACCATTTTCTCCGAATAATGTTTGAAGTCCCTCTTCAAGTTCGATATTACTCTTCCCTTGGAAGTCCATCTTCCCGGCTACTTGCCGTGCTTGGTCTTCGAGAGAAGTTTTTATATTAGTCCTCGAAGCCTCCGCTCTACGAGCAGCGATACGCTCGGCAGCCTTAGCCTTTCGAGCCTCAGGCGTATCTTTAGTCATCCCGCTTCGCGTTGATTCCATACGACCACGTTCTTCGGGAGCAAATCTACGAAGCATAAATGCCGCGTCTTCGGGGTCACGAAACTGCTTAGCAGATGCTTTAAAGGCTTCCTTATAAACCTCGTTTAAATCCCATCCTTTACTTTGTGCGATTTCAGAACCTGCACGAAGCATAGCATAGGCTCTTTGCTGTCGGGGATCCATAAGCTCAGGCTTCTTTAAGTCAGCTTGGCCTATATCAGTCATAGCTTGTTTCATTGATCGACCAAGTTCTGCCTCATTCTCGCCTTGAATACTAGAGACTTTTTCGTGAAAATGCTTTATATCTTCGGCGCTTAAATTCGTAAAGTTATTACTTTTCCCGAAAAGTCTATCTTGCTGCTCAGGTGTTAAACCATCTTCCATTTCCTGTCGAAGCTTAGAGGCTGCGTCAGCGGTTACATGATTTGAGGACTCAGATGCCCTAACTAACTTCTCATACTTTGCGGCTTTCTCTTTACCAAATACATCTATGGCATCTTGCTTTTCACTTTGAGTTTCTCTATCGAGTTCCTTTTTAAGCTCGTCAACATTCATTTCATAATAAGGCTTATTAACTTTTGCCGTAGTTATAGATTTAGTCTCAGGCGAAGCCTTCGTAACCTTCGGTTCAGCTTTAGCTTCCGAAGCCTGAACTCTAGTATCCGGCTTATCAAAGGCATTAGACCCCTGACCTAGTCGAGGAGTCATACCCTTTTTAGCATCCTCAACTCTTTGCTTCAAAGATTCAACGTCCTTACCAGCCTTCTCAACATCACCCTCCGCTTCTTGGACCCATCCTAGTTTAAGAAGCTTCAAAAGCGAAGAGCTAACCGTTGAAGGATTAACCCTTCCCACCGAAGGTGAGGAAGACCCAGGCGTAATGCCAGGCGGTTGCGCAGGAGGAGGACCGCCTCCTTGTGGAGGCAAGGCACTTGGGGAACCACCTCCGGTCGGACCGCCTGGGGCTTGTTTGGAAGATTGATTCTGCGGAGCACTTGGTCTAGTACCCATGACGCCGCTAGGCCCGCCTATTTCTCGAATAGCCTTGGCTGCATCATACTTACTCATTAACTCATGTGCCGCTGCCGCACCTAAAGTCAATCCTATAAATGACCCTGCCATCGGACTTCCTACTGCTGTACCAAGAGCACGGCCCGCAGTAACACCCAAAGCCCCGCCTAGCGAAGCCGCTATAGGATGCTGCTTTAAGGCTATAAGTCTATTCGCTGTCTTAGCCACCAAAGAATCGCCTTCAGACATCTTGGCAAAGTTTATAATAGCCTTATGCTCTTTAGCCGCTTTTTGAAAGAAGTCATAAGGCATGTGTAAATCTTTGGCTAGATTATTTAGACGGCCTTGATTCTGCTCCGATACAATCTTCTTCGCGTATTCTAAACCAGTCTTCGAGTCTTTAAGCTCCGGTATAAGACCACCCTCATGATCCGCCAACTTCTCAGCGGAGCTATTATAATCTTCCCATTCTGGCAATCCTCCGAGGTGCGCGGCTCTGCCTTTAAGATTCTTACTTAAGGAACTATAATAATCTCCTAGAACTGCCTTCTCTACGCCAGTAGCTTTGCTCAAAGAATCGCCTACTACAGATCGAACCTGTTTTAGATCATTAAAGGTTAGATTCTGGGCATGTCCCTCAAGTAGGCCTCTAACTTGAGCTACCTTCGGAAGCATACGCTTATCTAATAGAACTTGAGCCTTCTTATCCGATACAGCTTGATCCAACGTAGCTAGAGCTAACTTCTGCGGGACGTAGCCTTTCGGATCAGCCGCTATATCTTTCGTATTGAGAGCTTGAACAGCGCCCCCAATTCTCTGACGCTCTGCTTTTACAGCAGTATCGAGAGCTTGACTATGATCGTCTTTAAGAGCGTCTAGCGTCGCGTGGGACGCTGCCGATACGATAGCTCGCTTCGCTGTCAAGTCTTTCGCTGCGAAGACAGCATCACGAGCACCCCCGCTAAATCCCCCTCCCCCACCACCTCCACCAACCTTAGCAACATCTTCAGAGGATTTGGCCCCGCCAAGAAGCATCGCTAAATGACCTACAGCGAGTCCCAAACCATGCATAGTCTGATCGTGATTACCAGACTTCAATCCGTCATGAACATCTCGGTAGGCATCCTTTTCAATCTTAACCATCTGATCTATAGGATTACCGACATTAAGAGGGTCCTTAGCTACGCTCTTAGCAAAGTCTAAGGCTCCAGAACCCATCTCCTTACCAACCTCTTTCATAGAGCCAAGAGTAGTCTTTTGCTGACCAATCTTCTCGGCGTCGAACATTCCACCAGTAGCTACGCCACTACCAAAGGGATGAGCCTTCTCAGTTGGAGTGAGTCCAGGTTGAGGAGCCTTTCTAGTCTTTATCCCTTGAAGCAACGCCTGCTTCGTCGGCTCTGACATCTTCGATAAGGCGTCACGCTTCTTATTATCATCAACGGCCATGAAGGCATCTATCGTCTTATCAGACACCGCCGGAGGCGTCTGAGGCTGTTGAGGTTGAGCCGTAGGTTGTGCTTGTCCAGGATCAGGCATTTTATTGTCCTATCAATTTCATAATCTCATCATCCGTCGAAGTTGACGCCCCGCTATCAGCCCCACTAATACCGGCAGTTGGAGGATCAATACCGGCCATACGATACATCTTGCTTACCGCCTCAGGCAGAGTCATCTTACCTTCGGTAACAGCAGTAGTACCTTCTCCATCATACCATGATATTGCTTTAGTCAGGTCTTTAGCCTTCTTGGCAGCGGCATCTTGTTGTTGTACTAGACCCGACTTAGGTCCGAATACATATCCCGTATCTTTAGACACAGCCTTTGCCGCGTCCTTGTTATCTGATATATAGCCTTTCAAGACAGTCACAGCGTCCGCTCTAGCACTCTTAATCTGTGACTGCAAAGCAGAACCAGGCAACTTACCAGCCTTAACATACTTCGCCATCGCATCGTGATAACGAGCCATGGCATTCATCTCGTTAGCATGAGCCTTAGCTTCTTGAACTTTGCTAGGATTCAAATCCTCTTCTTTAGCCTGTTTATCGTAAAGCTTGGCGTGACTCTTGGCCTCGTCAGCCAAACCTTGATTCTTAATCTTCTCACTCTCTATTCTAGCCGTCTCGGCATCCGCTTTCTGCTTATCAGCCAAAGCTTCCGCATCGTGCATTTTAGATAGAGAATCTTGTTCTCCAATCTTGGCTTCGCCTAATTGATATGCCTGCTGACTCGCTTGACTTGGCCCCGGTATAATCGCTTTCCCAGGAGGTCTAGGCTGTGCATTACCTTGCTTTTGACCTCCACTAAGCATCTGCTGTAGTTTCTGTATGGCAGTTTGCTTTTTGGTAATATTCTGTTGAGCTTGATGTATGCCGATGGCCTCTGGCGGAACTTCTTCTTCTAAAGGTACATAATCAAGGCCAGTCTTTAGAATCTTCCTAACCTTCGGGTCATCTAATAACTGCTGAGCCTTCTGTTGATCTTCTGGCTTTCCAGAAGCTAGAAAGCTATTAATCTGATTATAATACATCTCGGCTTCATTTACCTTCTTATCGTGCGTCCTCTTCTCCGCAGAGTTTACGAGTTGACTTATAATCCCTTTTCGATCTCCAAAAGTACCATTAAATGGCGTAGGCGAAGCAGGACTTAACTGCCTCGCAGGCCCGCCTTGCGTACTATTTTGAACTTGAGGCTGCGGCGGCGGAGCCGGATTAGGCGCTGCTCCAGGTATACCCTGAGGCTGAGGCGAAGCTTGCGGAGCAGGCTGAGAGGCTGCGCCTGGTATTCCGCTTAAAGAACCTTGACCCCTCGCCTGAGCCATTCTCATAGCTAACGCCTGAAGAATCTGTTGAGTATTTACAGCATTTCCCATTTTTCACTCCTCTTAAAAGAGCGAGCCAATAGCGCCAATAATTGAAGAGAAATTCTGAGCCGTCGTCGGTGTCTGTGCTACGCCAGGCTCGAAGTTAGCAGCCTGTGCGGTATATTGAAGTAAAGGATTATTCTGAGGCAATGTATAGTTAAATTCTGTTAGAAGATTTTGAATCGCATTCTGATCCAAAGTCTGCATATTCGAGCCGAAGGTCGAAGCCAAGCTTTCAATCCCCTGTCCAGCGCTTAATTGTCTATTTGCGGCGGCATCGCCTTCTGCGGTTACTGCGCCGGTTAATTGAGCATTCTGGTTTAGAGTATTCTGGTTATAAAACTGCTGCATGGCAGTTCCGAAAGGCGAGCTATTAAGATCACCTCCAGAAGCGAATTGCTCTCTAAGATTATTCGCATTCTGTGCCGTATTCTGCTGCTCCGAAGCAATCATGGCCTGCCACGCAGGCGTCTGGTTAACGGGATCACCAGTCTGAGCCATTTGTGTTAATTGATTCGCGCCGGGTATACTCGATGAGCCTCCGGCTAGAAAGGCTTGAAGAGCCTGATCGGTACTATTTAACGGCGCATTTAACGCTCCAGGAGTAGTAGCCTGACCACTCGAAGGCAATAAAGTCGATAGATCGAAGGTTGGTAAGCCTTGACCTATCTGACTCGACAGCATGTTATAATACTGCTGAGTCAAAGTTGGGTCCATCGTCGGTGTCAAGTGAACCGAGTTAGTCCCTGGACTATCGCCTCCAGTAGCATAATACGCCCCAGTATTCGAGCTATAAGGATTCGCAGTTCCAGGTAACGAGCCTTGAGTCGGTACCGTACCGGGTACATTCGGATACGACATATACTGATTCGAGCCTAGATTTCCCGGCATCAAAGTATTTTGATTACTCATACCTGGCGTAGCTGTCGGACTGAATAGTCCTGAAAGGCTACTAATCGCACTCGGAGTAGATGACATAGTATCTCCTTTTTAACTCGAACCATACATATAAGGCCTACGAATTAAAGATAATCTTTGCTCTTGACGGTACATTTCTTTCCTACGCTTACGCTTCATATGATATATAAGACCCGGCTGTCCGGCTATATTCTTAGGATCACCATATAGAAGCGTATGAACTGCGGAGGCTTTCTCAAATTCCATAAGCTCCATGAAGCCTCGTTGCACAGCAGCCCATGTTATTACTTCATTCCAGTCTCGTGGGAGAAGGATTAACGTCGAACTCAAATCTACGTCATTAAACGGATGTTGCCTACATATTCTCGCTTGAACTTGATAATTCTTATCTGGTACAGGATTAAATCCTATATACGCCCCGAAGTGATACCACTCTGTGGGTATAGAATATACTTGCTGGAACTTGTCTGTCTTTTGATACGATGTAACATCAAGCTTCCGCCTATTAGACGCTGGTGGGAAGTCTAGCCATATAAGAAGATCCAACGTCGCGTTATTAACGTCACCGATCGGGATGAAATCTACCTCAGGGTATTCTTGGACAGCGGTACTCATACTATTCCCGCCGGTTAAATTGAATAACGGACCCCATAATTCTAATTCTAAAAAGTCATCTCTATAATCTGGATCAGACGACAATTCCATTATCGTATCACGTAGCCATATCGCTGCGCGCTGAGTATCCGTCGTGCGATTCTCGCATCGGATGAGTACTTCTGGAATCAAATCCCCAATTGTAAACGTAGTTGGCATATTGTACCTACTTCGTAGACTTCTTAGTAGATGGTCTAGGTATTACTTTGCCTTTGAGCGAAGCTGGTACAGTTCCATTTGTAGTATTCGTAATAGTACCAGTAGTAGTCACACTCTGAATAGTTTGACCGACTGGTACATTCTGTAAAGTTGAATTACAAGTCCATACAATCGGACTTGAAAACGAACATACAGTAGTCATATTCAGCGGTGGAGCTATCGCCGTGAATACAACATCTACCCAGTAATTAGTCGCCTGAGATATTGATGTAGGGAATGCGATCGTAGCTCCGTATATGAAAGTACCTGCATTTATCGGCGCCGTTAATGTATTCGTCGGGTCGTTTTTTGCAGTCGTGAAATAATTATAAGTGTACGAATAACGAACAGAATTAACCGCTACTACTACACTTACATTCGCCGCGACGGATAAAGGCGTGCTCAAAGGCTGTACATTCCACCCCGGAGATATACTTGTGAAGGAGCCGGAGGCTAGTACTGCCTTTGTAGTAGCGTTATATATTGCGTAGGTTAAGGGTCCAGTCGAATTCGATACTCGATAAAATCGTACGCAATTTATCGTCCATGCTACTTTGGCGCTAAGCTTTAACCCCATAGTAACTGGCGCCGGATCATTACCAGTCGTAAGAGTTGGGTTAATACCTGACCCAAAGAAGCTACTCCCAGTACAAGTAGGCGGCGGAGGCGTGATACCTCCGGGAATTACGGCACTGACTGTATTCGACGGGATACTTTCTCCGCTTGGAGATATAGCTGTAGAATAATACCAATATGTAGAACCACTTACTACGACCGTATCTACCGTCGCACACGTTGCCGAATTGCTAACCGTTTTTGTGAACGTCGTTCCGTCCGTACTTTTGTAAAAGTTATATCCCGAAACGCCAACTGTCGTGGACGGCGTGCAGGTAAGGATAACCGAGTGTCCGGTGACTTGGGCGGCAAGTCCACCTGGCGCAGCTTTGACAGAGGGAGATAACCCCAACGACGCATAGAGACACCCCAGAAAGAGAATGGCTTTAAGGGGATCTCGACTATGAAGGCGCAATGATCTATCGCTATTCTGTAACAAGCCTCGCACATCTCGACTCCGTGAATCGAGAACTGCTTGCTTCTGGAAAGTTTTGTTGGACACGCGTAGCATTTCATCTTCTCCTCTTATTATTCTAATTCTACGTAAAATTGCCTTGCCGTCACCGAATTGCTGGCGCTGGCAGACGAAAACGAAACTGTCACCTGGAAAAAACCGTTGCCAGGGATTGCGATAGCGGCCGTGTCTGTATTTCCAAAAAGGGATAGCGCCGAAGATGGCGAAGCTCCTAACCCGATCGCCAGAGTGTCGGACATTTCTACGTCAGCGGCGGAGACTACCGAAGTCATGATAGGAGCATCCAGAAAAAACGGGTTGTTTGTAACGCTGCCTGGGTTGGCCGTGGACGTTAAATTGACGATCGTGGTTACGACCGCTGGACTTGCGCTGCAATCCGAGTTACAGGCGTTCACCTTAAAATTGATCGTTGCAGTTGAGGCCAGGGGAGTTGAATACACGCCTCGCAAGCGAAGGTGAACTACAGCGCCAACCCTACTCCATGTCGAAGCTGGAATCGAAAAGAAATATAGATTCTGCGCCGCTGTGGTGTTCGCACTGACGGTAACAGGTGTCGCCGTTGAAAATAGCGGCCCGTTGCCCAGGCCTATTGACATCCCTTGTTGGTTGTAGACCAGCGAACCTGTGCCGCCTGAGGCAGTTGGTATCGTGGACGTGCAATCCGAGCAATTTACAAAAGAGCCATTTCCCCTTACCGGGAGAACTGCAAAGCCGGCCCCGAACGAAGTCTGTAAAACAACGTCTCTATTACTCCCTCCCGAATCGTACAGATTCGCAGAGGCGTAACTGACGTTGTTGTCATAAATGTTGCTCATTTCGTTCGCGGTGTCGATTCGAACGATTACGCGGTTAAGATCGACGCCGACGTTGTGACGGTAGACGTTTCCGCTACCGAACGAAGCGCCAGAGCCGCCTACCGAGTTGTCAAATTCAAAACCAACCTGGTGCGTGTCCCCATTCCCACCGACAACCATATTGTCGGCAACGATGTTGCCGCCCAGGTGCCCGGTGGATGACGTCTTGATGATAATTCCGCCATCGTCCCCGGTAGCTACGCCAGACAAGCTCACTTCGTTATCCACAATCTCATTGCCAAAGGAATCCGGTGCCAGACGTATCCCGTACTTGGCAGTCTGCGAACCGATGTCAATAGCGATGACATTGGCTACGACGTGGGTACCTGTCGTCGTAGCCATCGAAATCCCGTCTCCGCCTGCCTTCGCAGAGATCGTATTGCCCTTGATGATTGAGCTTAGCCCTATATTGATCGCGTTGCCGTTAGCTCCGCCCCCCTGCACCGTACTGTCTGTAAGAACGAGGGTCTTACCCGTAAATTCAAACGCAGGCCATCCCGATCCCGCCAAAATGCGCGACTGAGAAAATGTCGAGACAAGGCAGTTTGAACACGTGATCGCCGCAGCCGTGAGAGGTGTTAAAATGTTAAATGCGACGGAGCTATTTCCCGTCATCGTGATTTTGCTTGCGTCAACGGTGGAATTTGATCCGATCACAATGAGCGAGCTGGACGAGTTCCCGTCCGTCCGAATAAAAATCGAATCGGTAAACTTCGTGTACCCGAAAGCCGTTAGCGTCAAGCCATTGGAGAACGTATTCAGGAATCGTATGTTGCTCACCACACAGTCAGACGTGGTGTTAGCAATCGCCGCCGTCGCTTCGTCCGAAATGATCATCGAATCAATTTTGCAGTTTGTCGCGCCGTTAGGAACCACGCCGTTTCCAGTGTTCGTATGCGCGCCCACTAGGATTAAACCCTGCACTGTGTCGCCCGCGCCCGTCACCGTAATTTGATCGACGTTTCCAGACTTCGTATCTGTGCATGGCGATTCTCTAGGACTCCCAAACGTCACGTTTGCCGCAGAGATCGTGATGCCGGCGGAGTCACTAAAGCTGAGTCCTGAGCAAAAAACCGTGAGCGTTTTATTTACGGTTACAGCCGTGGAAATCGGACTCGTCATATTCGAGATATTGATCCACGAACCCGTTGTAGCTGCGGAGATGCAGGCGTTTATTTTCGCACCCATGTCCGCGCCCGCAAACTGCGAGCAGTCTAGCATCCGCGTAGCGCCCGCCAGGTTGCCGGCGTTATTGAATTGGTACGATCCAAGCGGCGTAGCAGCTCCCGCGGCGACTGAGCCTGTAATCTCAAACTTCTGATTTCCACCGCTGGGATTCGATGGAGTGACGGTTAGCCCCGTAGCGTTTACCGTGCTGGTGACGAAATTTAACGCCGTCTGAGAACTATTAGGCGTACTATTCGTAGAAATAGCTAAGCTGCCACCGCCGCCACCAGGATTCGATGTCCACCCATCCCAGGTTACAGTTACCGAGCCTCCAGCACTTATAGTCAAGGCTGTCATATTCACGCGAACATAATTTGAGGCTACGTTAACGACGGCTGACGATCCATTCGACGTGCAAGTCTGTCCGGTGATAGCACCACCAGCGGTCCAAGTCGTCCCATTCGATGAAGTATCAAGGGCTACTGTACAAGCCGAAGCTGTGCCCGAAACACTCCATGTAAGCTGATGCCAAGCTATCGCTGTATTCACGAGGTTAATAGCCGAGGCTGCGCCAGCTATGGTAAATTTCTGACTTCTAACGCCTTGTTGGGCAGATACGCTATAAGACATTGACAGCGTAGCCAGAAGTGTCAGGAGACCGAACACATATAATTTTAATCTTCGCATGTTATTCTAAGTCTCCTTTTAATTAACCGTCGCGAGTAGAATACCGGAGTCCATCTCAATTATTACTAGACCGGACACCCAGAATACTTTGCCTCTATTCTGCTGTCCAGGTCCAGAAGACGTAGCGAACCATACTGGGAATCCATTCTTGTCTACGACTGTTAGTAACTGACCGAGAGCAGAGGTATTCTGCCAGCTCAAATCTTCAATTCGAGTCTCATTCGTATACTGACACTTCGCAGCGGTTCCGTCACCAGAGGCAGCGGTCCCCGCTGGAATTTTGAAGTTCTCAGGTATGATATTATAATGAGTCGAGTCCGTTACAGTTCGGACTCGATAGAAGCCTTGATAGGCTAAATTCGCGGGCTGATATATAGTGAGCTTATTATTGGCTACGAGATCGGCTTGACTGAAAGCTCCGCTCAAAGTAAGCGTAACCGACCCGTCAACATTAAGGGTAAGTCCACCAGGACTAGCCACTATAGTAGCCGTATTACAATCTGTCGGAGTGAAGGACCATGGATTCGATGCTATATTCATTCAAGGCTCCTATACTACAAAGATCGAGATAATATCACTTGCTGTGTTGCATTTCAAGGTTATACTAGTCGTAGTCCAAGGCTTCGAGCCTTTATATATGATACCCGCAGCACTTTGATTCATTATAATGAACCCGACTGGAACTCTCATAAGATTATGCGTCAGTGTAAAATCTGTATTCGGCACAGATGGCGTAGTCGTTGAGGCCCATTCGCCGTCTATATTATCTCTCGTAGTACCATTGCCGAAGTTAATCTGTCCGTTAATTATACGAGCCATTTGTTCGTATAATTTACGAATCATTAAGGACCACTTTTTAAGTTCAGGAGGGTCCGTAGGCGTATAATCGAGTGTATATAAAACATGAGGCATATTATGAATCCACCATCCCGCCTCTTTGTTCTCCGGCTACACTGTACATTGGAGCAAATTCTACAAGAGTCATGTCTTGTCCAGCCTGTCCCGTTATCGACCAGTTAATTCGTATGCCTGTGATTTTGAGAGTAAGAATTTGAGATATGTTCTTACCTGAGCCGTTACCAATAGTCACAGTCTGGGATACAGTTTGTCCGACAGCATTCGATAAAGCGACAGTAAAGGTAATGGGGCCATTATCTAGTATACATACTCGGAACTTTTGAATAGTCTTCGAGTGCCTAACATCGCCCATGACGAATACACCAGTCATTCCCCAATTTTGTTCGCTTACGCTTTGGAAGTCGAAGTTACCATCAACTCCGTTATTAAAGGCTAGTAATACGGAGTCGAGAGGGTTAATACCAGGGAACTGATCCCAGTCTAGGACTTGATCGGCCCATGTACCAACCAAATCTTCCCATCTCGTGAACTCATTCTTGAAGAATCGACCTATCGTGGATATAAAACCTACGAAGGTAAACCTCGCCCAGTTCTGTTCGTCGAGGTTAAATATCCATACGATAGTATTCCCATTCACGTTTGGCATTACTATCCAATAAGCAGGGAATACTTGACCATTTATAGTATCCGATACATAACCTACAACGCTTCGCGGATCGACGGAGGCTAGGTCCTTAAATATCTGACTACGAGCACCGACTCTCTTATTATTCGCTACAGGCTTATCTCCGATGGGATTACTATTCGTTCCGTTAAAGATGTATACGTTATCTTTCCCAATATAACACGCGAATTCTTCTCCAGCGGGGGCTAGGCTATAGGGTACGATATTCCCTCGTGCTCTAGTAGTCAATGGGACGAATTGAAATGGATTCGTCCCAATCCCAGTCGGGATCATCTGTGTCACGCCCCATTGATGGAAGATATAACCTGTTTGGAATATCTTCACGGCACCAGTTATAGGGCCAAGATCACCAAGTATATCATTCAGCCCAGAGCTTGGAGAGGTCCAGTCTGTAGGATTTCCAGCACCACTCCATCGTACTCGCTGCGTATGAGGAGTACCACCCTCGATCGTATACGCGGCTACTAGGTGAGTTCCAAGCTCCATCAAATACTTTGCAGGGTACGAATCAGTTATAACCGTCGTTACATTTATAGTTAGTCCTGTACCTGACCCACTCGTAGCCGTAGCAGCTATACCAGTCCCGGTCGAGTAACCGACTCCAGGATTCGTTATAGCGAAGCTAGTAACAGTCGAGCCGCTAACAGTTAATACAGTGAAGGAAGCGAAGCCATTCCCGCCTGGGATCGTGAAGGTATCTCCAAGTACAAATCCTGTACCACCTACATTAACAGCTGCGGCAGTTATAACGCCAGGAGCGGCTGCACCAAACGTACTGGCTATGCCATCGTAGAGCATTATGGGATCGACGCCTTGACAAAAGCATAGCTTATCGTTTACGACAGTCCACGTAAATAAATCAAAAGGACCGCCAGTCAAAGTCGGTCCTGTTATAACAGCCCAATTTTGAGCAGAACTGTCCCATTTAATAAGCCTAGAAAGCGTCATTACCACTTGAATTCTAGTATCTACTGATGTAAAGAAATCGGCTATACCAGTCGTATCCTCATTAGCAGGACTTGGATACGGTGGTAGAATAGTATAACCAGACCGAGTCTCGGCTACACTCTTTCGAAGGGCCATATTTAATATATCAGTTTGACCGAACTGCTCCACTTGATCTAAAGGAACTTCACTCTGAATTCCACCGAATGGTCCTACATTCGAGAATTCGAGAAGCTCCTCGACTACGTTCTGCTCCGTTCTATTTTGGAAATTCGGCATCTAATTTAGTCGTTCTATAAAGAATTGACGACCAGTTGCAATATCACTAGCCGTTACGCCAGCGGCCCATACGACTGTTAATTTAATTACATGCGCTATCGTAGTATCAAATGCAAGATTAAAGGCATCGCCAGATGGCCATACGTTACCGGAAGGGCCGGCATCAGTCATAGATGTGTAAAAACCATTTATATCTACAATCCCACCAATACCAGCAGTCTTGCACATTATACAAGAATCTAAAGTCCAAATAGCATTCGTATAATTCGCATTCCCAATGGTATTTACATTAACCAATGCTAGGCCATCTATATAAAGCCTAAGAGAAAGCTGAGTACCATCCACAGCAAGTTCAGTCATTACACCAGATGCGTGAATTCTCAAAATTTGATTTACAGCAAGCTCGTTAGCGGGTAGAATAAAGGTAAATAAAGTAGTCTCTACTGTCGTATTCGTTACCGTGACATTCGCACTTTGAACAGTCTCAATCTTATAACCGCCAGACGCTACGATTGCCGATGGATTCTGCCACGTCGCGTGGGTGGGATCAGTTGCCACTAAAATCTGACCTGTAGTTGGAGGTACTGCCAGACTTACATTTACCGCTGCCCCAGTAGTAGCTAATGCAGAGGCAGTAGCAGTAGGTAAGCTTGTACTAATATCATCCCAGGCTGCGCCGTTCCATCTAAAAGCTTGAAGAGTATCCGTCGCCCAGTACATTACGCCAGTCCAATCTGCTGACGCAGATGTGACTTCGGGTGTCGGTCTAGCTGCAAGCAGTCCGGCTCCGAAGGAGGCGATACGTTGCATAACATCAAGCTTTGTAGCTCGGAAATCTACTGCCCCTTGATTTGCTGCCTGTGTATCAAGAGGCGCTGCGGTCGTCCATACGTTAGTGTATGCCATATGTGTTCTCTAAACTAACACTTTCGGGTTCATAGCTCTATGTAGCTTTCTCATATCAGTCTTAAAGGCTTCGCTTAAATCGTTCCGATATTGCTTGTCTTGAAGTTGAAGCTTATCAGCGACTTTATACGCCTCTTCAAACGCCCCTTCTATACTCGAACCATAGCCACAGGCTACGCCTATGATTCCGACACCACCACTAGTGGTAAGCTCTGCTTCGCGCTTAGAGACCTCGTAAGGGTAGAAGCTCTCAAAAGAGTTTCCGCGCAGTCCACGGATCGGTAAATTCGGCTTAGACTTAAAATCCTCGGAGGGCCATGGTGGATTTGAAATCCTAACTCCCGCAGCAAAGCCGCTTCTGAGCGGCATGGTATGTGGACCTCTGCCCTTCGCACAAGCTTCGATGAATTCTCCGAAGTCTCCGTCAAAGAGAGCGTAGAGAAGCGTTGGGAATGCATCATAGCCAAATCGAGGAGTGAATTCAAGAGCATATATTTCTCCAGTCTTTGAGACTACTGAATTTATATCTATGCATCCACAGTATTCGTGCTTAGCAAGAAATCCAGACAGTTTTTCAAGGTTCCGACACAGAGGACAGTTTGATTCGTCACATCTCCAAACGACATTTCCAGTACATCCTCCGGATGGGCCAAGATCACCGCACAGGAATTGCTTTCGTTCAAGTGTATGATTTGTTGGTAGGATGAAGTGGTCTTTTGAATACCAAGCTTCGCTGGAGATGCATGTGCCATCTATGAACTCCTGTAATACGTATTCAGGCTCGGCTTCGCCTATAACGCTCTTGGCCGTCTTCATATAGCCGAGTAAGTCGTCTAAATCTTTCGATACATACGATGGAAGATTACCAGACCACTTGCCTTCTGGCTTAAATACTAATCTCGTATCCCCAAGCTCTTGAGCGAAGCTCTCGCCTTCTTCCCACGAAGTGAAGCTCATAGAGTCTGGTTCTTGAATTCCGCACTCATTAAATACTTGACTGGCAAATTTACGATCGCCTTCTAACCTATCAGCAATTTGCGACCCACCAAATACATATGAACCGCTATCTCGGTAAGAGTCAAGAAGGTAACCAGAGCCAGTACAATCAGCAATAATAATGGGATTAAAAGCCTCCAAAGTATCCTTCTCGACAAGGTTTTCTCCACGCTCTTCAAGTCGTGAGTCTTTGATTTGAATGGCTACTCGATGGCCTTCCTCTTTGAGTCTGACAGCTAGACCCAAGCCATCGCCACCCTCAGATAATATAAAGAAGTTACCCATCGAGTCTGTCCACTACTAGGAAGCCTCTATCTCCAGACGCATACATTTCTTGTCGCTTCTCGATCGGCGATTGTATAACACAGCCGTTAGATGCTAGGAAACGTGGGCCCTTTAACCTTTCTCCATGACACATAAAATCAACTCGTCCAAATAAATCCGTCGTACTATCAGGTATAAGAGGTATAGCATAGGGGCCGTGTATAGGACTGTCAACTGGAATTCCCATCATATAAAGTCCAATAGGAATCGGTCCTACATCTCGAACTGCCTGCATTAAAGGGTTATTAAGGCCGACCCCATAGCCAGAATAACCCTCGTTAAAGAATTTACCACTAGGGTCGTATAACTGTCCTGTAGATTGTTCGTAGGTCCACATTTTTAATTGTAATTGAAGTCGAAAATTAGGTCTATGCCGTAAAGAATATACGTACTTGTAGCCGGAGTTACGACAACTAATTCGACGCCAACTTCTTGATCTGGCGTTATGAAGTAGCCATCTACGGCTGGAGCAGGACTAATCGCTACGTTTGTGACATAGGGATTTGCCTGTACGGCAGTTTGAAGTCCATTAGCTGCGCTTGCAAGTAGAACTGTAGAAGCGTTCGCTACATTATTGGCGAATACAGTTTGAACTACTGTAGTAGTCTGAGAGGTCAGGGCTAGAGTAGAAATAAGATACGCAACATCGTAGCTCTTAAATTTAATACCCTTTGTCTTCAACGCCGTTCTTGGATTCAACTGCTGAGCCGCAGACATAGCCCCTATTACATCTGGGCGGTAGGTTCTAATCTGGGCAGAACCAGCAATGGCTGATGCGGAGGGGCTGTTATAATTCGAAGGTCCAAATTCCTCTTGAATGTCTTCAAAGAAGCCTGTACGACGTATTAACAATGAGGTTACGTTAATATCGTATTGAACCGTCTGACTGGCAGGTTGGTGATATGAAACAAGACCAGCACTATCACGAGTTAGTGTAGTAGTACCGAAGGATAGAATATCCGATGCGCTTACAAATAATCTTGCGTCATTAAAAGCTAAATCTTGTTGATACCTACTCTCTGTATGTGGCATTTTGGCTTAACCCTCCCTGGGTCGAGCAGAGCCTATAGCTCTCTTCTAGTCGCCTAACTTTCATATCCTGTTACATCATCGCCCATATTTTCTTTAAGAATCTCTGCTACTCGTAGTTCTTCTTCGCCTGTAAAATTTAACAAATCTTGAATCATAATCGGACGTTGCCAGGCAATCGGATTGTCGAAGCAAGTTTCGCATAGAATCAATCCGATTTGCCTGCGCAACTCCGTTACTCGATATTTATAACCACAACGATCGCAGTAGTGCCAGGGAGCGATCAGTATCCCGCTATGTGACTGACGAGGCATGTGTCGCTCCCTTTCCTAGAACTATGGGCCGTTTGATCCCCAAGTCCCCATCCATGAAGTGGCACCAGTGGCGAAGCGCATTCTCGAAAGCTGCTTGATACTGAAAGTATCAAAGTCATCCGAGAAGTCTTCGTCAAGTTCCCGACGAACAAGGAATTTAAGCCAGTGACCATCCTTCTCTGTTACGGCGAACCAAGCCGAGGCAGAAGTGAGATAATGGCTGATAAAGTATTGCAAATCTTCTTTAATCAGCGCATTGATTTCATTATCTGCCGTATACGGCTTGTGCGGCGATCCAAGGATTTCACGAGCGATCCACTTTAGTTCGGGCGGGATTACCAAGTAGCGAGGCTTCACCGAGATGGGCAAGCCTTGAGAGTCTACAAGCCGCTCGAATTGATTAATCATTAGCTGGATGGCTGTGAAGCTTAGGTCAACGTCAGTGGCAGGCCTATTAGGATAAGTACCTGCTGCACTGATGACATTCGCTAGTCCAGGCCCATACGAAGTAGCAGCAGGGCCTCCAAGAAGCGGATGTTGATTGTTAAAGAGAGATACACCATCAGCAGTAATCTGGGTGGTGAATCCAAGATTGAAGATATTCCACGCATTCTGTTCTTTAGTGAAATGAGCACTCCGTGCTATAGCTTTGGGAACCTGCATGATAATTCCATACTGGTCGTCCTCGTATAGCTCGAAGCTTGAACGGACGCCCAAGGCATAGGTCTTATTGATATATCGGAAAGTGCCGCCTTGAATGGCATCTTGATATATCGTAGACTCGCCTTCGGGCTTTAGAGGCATCGGTGGGAGACCCGAAAATTCTACTTCATCTTCGAATGCTTTATCGGAAGGCTCGACGTGCAGAATATGCGAGAATTCTTCTTCTCTCTGCAAGGTGTCGATCCAGTGGACGAACTCTGCGTGCAACCCAGGGGCCATAAGCTGGGAGAACTGGCCGCGTACCATAGTCATACTTTTCAGTCTCCTTTCTTAGGCTACGGGTTGGACGTTGCCAACCACGAATCGGAAGTACACGCCGCGAGGCGTGGCTGATTGATCGTTAGGGTCGAGCTTTACAACGATGACGCAGGTGTTAGTACCTACAGTAGTCTTCGACGTATCGACGTACCAATGATTATCGGAGTCTTTTGTCATACCATATTGAACGCCTACGTTTGCTTGTGTTACCGATTGAGACGGGCCGACTTGACCAAGAAAGATTGTATCAGGATCGGCTGTTTCAAGTAGAGTAGCACCATCAGGATCAAAGTATGGCCGCTGAATGTTGACAGCGGAGCTTTGATTCGGGACGGAGCCTTGCGTTAGCTGTTGAGCAGTACCGGCGGTTGTAAGATTCTTGCCTGGATTCTTACAAATACCGATAATAGAACCTACAGCAGTAGTTAGTAGAGAACCTGCCCACGCGATTACATTCCCACTGGAGTTCAAAGCTACTGGAGTACCAGCTAGGAATGTCTGTGTCGCCGCTTCGGGAATATCACGAATTCGAGGCTGATTTTCCGAGATCGTTTGTACTGAACCAATTAAAATTGATGCCATTCTTAGTTCTCCTTTCCTTCGGGTTAGTGATTTTATTTATTAACTATACTAGATCCTGCTTTTTCTCCTGCCTCGATCTCGGCATCGGTTGGCTGGAAAGTCGATAGTTTCTTCAAAAGATCGGGGGTCTGTCGAACACCCGCTTCTTTCAAAGAGTTGTTAAGGTCAGCCCTACCTTGTTGCTGTGCTGCCTTTGGATGAAGTCTTTGTACGGCACGTTCCCAGTTATGCTTCAAGGCACCGTCATACGCAGAGCGATCGATTTTCATAAGGATAAGATCGCCAAGTAGAATTTGACCATTCTTTATAAGCGAAGAAGGGATGGGCTTTCCATTCGGATATGAGACTTCTTCTGGCTTCGCGGGTACAAAACCAGCGTAAGTTACCTGATCTAGGCGCTGACCCTCGCCTGCGACGCGATTGCACCATCGAAGAGCGAGTTGTGGATTTTTAGGCTTAATATCTACAAAGTCGGGCATTTGTAAAGGTCGTGCTGTAACTGACGGGTATGGGTCTTTAAGCCCACCATTAACAGCTGCCCCTCGTTGTGATTCTGGTAGATTGTCTGATGTTATTGGCATTACTATGCTCCTATGAAGTTCATCTTCTTCCTAGTTTCAAGAATCTTTTCGTTGGTTACACCTTTGCCGTAGCGAGCCATCTTTTTAGCAATGTCACTTTGTTCGGAGTCAAGAATGTCTGGCTTCTTCTCATCACCTATCTTAGTATCACGCCCCGAAGCTGCACTCTCGAAGAAGGTTTCTGGCTTTGCCATCAGTTCTTCGATATGTTGGCCCTTAATGAATTGAAATAGATTGAGCCATGTACGTTCATATTGTAGAGAGGCTACGTTCGTCTTAGCCATTTCATTTGCGGCAGCGTCGATTTCGCTTGACCACTTATCCCAGAGATTAGTTAGAGAAATTTGACCATTCGGAGTTGCGATTTTCATTCCGAATAGAGAGTTCTTGGCTCCCATACGAGCCGCGCTCTTAGCGGCGTTCATAGCCATCAAGGCTACTGGGCCCATAGTTTCCATGGCACGTTCATTGAAGGCAGCGTCTTCGTCATCCAAGAAGGAGGTCTTCTTCTTCTCTTCGTTGTTCACTTTCGTCGGACGTGAATTCGCTTCAAGATTATCAAGTCTCGCTTTGGTTTCAGCGAAGCTACTCTTAGTAGTCTCGAATTCCGTATTCAAGTTATCGTATTTACCTTGAAGTTCCGTCGTCTTGGTTTCAAGTTCCTTGGACTTGGCTACCGCAGCTTTGATTTCGCTAGGAGTCATTCCAAGTTCTTTAAGTTCCTTTTCATATTCACTATTAAACATTTACAATCTCCTCGGTTATTTTCTTAAATGTTCCCTTTGATACGCCTTGCAAGTAATCGCTTATAATTCCCGGCAGAGTTATAAGCCTATCTAAAGTTCGAATCTCGCCTCGTATACGATCGGCTTCTTTTTCGTCTTTAATGGTTATAAGCCGCTCCATGGCCTCATCCCGCATTGCCTGGAGGTACGTTCGATACTCCGCCCCGTCCGGAGATAGCAAGTACGTTCGAACTCGGCTGCCCTTGAGGAGGAGCTTGTCCAGGGGCTGC
>Ga0265338_10001017_pt1 | contig 47102 bp, 47 predicted proteins | sample 42126metaG_FD_193579 | JGI IMG/M metagenome (GOLD analysis project Ga0265338, IMG submission 193579) | Rhizosphere microbial communities from Carex aquatilis grown in University of Washington, Seatle, WA, United States - 4-21-26 metaG | ecosystem: Host-associated > Plants > Roots > Rhizosphere...
CGGGCTCGGTTCAGTCTTGGTCGGGTCTGGCTGGGTCCCGGGTCGGGTCTGGGTCCGGGACCAGGTGGTTCCGGATGGATCCGGTCTGGTCCAGGTCGGGTCTGGCTGGGTCCGGTTTGGTCAGGTCAGGGCTGGCTGGGTCAGGCGGGGTAGCACGTGGGTGCTGTGGTGTAGCTGCGGCCGCCGGGGGTGGTCCAGGTCATGCTGCCGGGTTTGTCCTGGGTGAGTGCCCAGCCGGGGGCCTGCTTGGTCGCGTGATGCCGCCTACACACCGGGGATATGTTGCACTCACATGATCGTCCACCGAGGTGGTAGGGGATCGTGTGGTCCATGTCGCACCGGGTCGCGGCCCAGCGGCAGCCGGGGTGGGAGCAGGTGGCCTGGCGGATCTGGATGAGGTGCCGCAGCGCGGGGCTGATCTGGTAGGCACCGGTTTCCCGCGGATGGGTGCAGTCGTGTGTTTGCAGAGGTGTAATCGTCGCCGACCGGATCCACTCCGGGGCACCCATCGGACCGGCTCGGGGATCGACTGGGGTATTGGTGCGCGCCGTGCGACTTCCGGGACCGGTCTTGGCGCAGCCGTGGGCGATGGGCTGCCCGGCACGGTCGGTAAGGGTGATGCACCACCTGTTGGTGCGGTGGTCGGTGAGCAGGTCGGCCAAGGTCCGGGCATCATCAGCATCCACCGGCCCGAATCCGGGTACATTGCCGGGCGCCTGGGACCAGCCCAGCCAGCTGGCCAGGGGCATGGTCAGGTTCACGGTGCCGCGAAGGGCAGGCAATCCCAGCCTCGGTGCATTGTCAGGTGCGCTGTTGCCGGGAGGAGCCATGTCGGCGTGGCCACAATCGCTGTCGCCTGCGGTCCCGTCGGCAGGCCCTGCGGTCCCGTCGGCAGGCCCTGCGGTCCCGTCGGCAGGCCCTGCGGTCCCGTCGGCAGGCCCTGCGCTCCGGGTCGCGCCAGTGCCGCTGGTTGTCCCGGTTGTGCCAGTCCTGGTTGTCCCGGTTGTTTCCGGGCTGGGAGTTCCGATGCTTGGGTGGCTCGGGCCAGGATTTCCGGTGCCGGGAGGTTCAGCGCCGGGAGGTTCAGCGCCGGGAGGTTCAGCGCCGGGAGCAGCGCGTGCCAGCAGGGTTTCGACGGGCTGGCCGGACAGCAGATGGAGGTAAACGCAGGCCCGCAGTTGGTCCATGGTGCCCGTCGCCCCGGACTTTTTCATCGCCTCGGCCAGCGCGGTGAGATTCTTGTCCGCGGCCAGCACCCCAGCCGGCAGCAGGTCCCGTCCAGACAGCCCGGCTGTCCCGGCGGGTTCGGTGAACGCCTGCACTCGCGCGTCCTTCAGCGCCTTGTCCTTGCGGCGTTTCGCAGCGGCAGGGTCAGCGGCGATCACTGCCTGCCGCGCAGCGGCGCGCAGTTCGCTCGTTGTCTGCCCTGGTGCCTTCCCGACGATGGACGCCTCGACCGCGGCAGCATGCTCGTCGCCCAGGCCGGAGAGCTCATCGGCGATCACCGCGGCCCGGCGCTCGTCGATCTGCCCGGCGGCCAGCGCCTCTCGGATCAGCGACAGCCGGTCGAGTGCCACCGCCAGGTCCAGCACGTTTCCGGCACTCCACCGGGTCAGCGTCAGCGCCACCGCGATCTCGTCATCGACATGCTCAAACGGCCGCCAGTCCCGGTCCGCCCGAGCAGCGGCTTCCCGGCGGGCGACCACGGTGGAAACTGCCGACAGCTTCAGGGCGGCCGCCCACGCACCGAGTCGGTTTGCGGCTTGGAGGAATCCGGTCAGTTCGTCATCATCCAGGCGGTGCAGGCCGTTCTGCCAAGCACGATCAGCTAGTTGCGCAAGCACCGGACCAGGAGGCATGACATCCGCCGTCCCGCTATGGGCGAACACGGTTCCCGCTTCCTCATCGCCCGCATCTGCTCCGCCGAGGTCGGCAGAGGTCGCACTGACCGGATCAGTAGCGTCTGGGCTGGTACTGACTGGGCTGGTACTGACTGGGCTGGTGTTGCGGGGGTGAGCGTCCTGCGGCGCAGTGTCGTCCAGGTACTCCAGGTACTCCATTTCCTCCCAGAGTGGCTCGTCCTCGGCGGGGAACGCAGCCAGCTCCCAGGCCAGCACCTGATCCTGGTCCTCGACAGGGCGGACGGCCTGGGAATCGGGAGCGCCAACGAATGGGAGGGGGTGCTCTGGATCTGCTGGCACCTGATCACCTCCCGTCGAGCCTCACGTACTAGACAAGAGTATCGTTCACAGTATGTGTTTGCAATAATAATAGAACTCATATTCGTTCCCCGTTCCTCGGATCTCTCCGGATAACCGGTAGCGAGGGCCACGGCACGGATTGCTGACCGGAATGGAGCCTTCCGGGTTGGCACCCTGCCGAGTCAGTTCAGCGGCCTGGACTCACGTGCGGCAACGCGCACCCCTGCGGCAACGGCTCGCGCTGGCGTTGGCGGCACCCACGAGTAACCTCAGCAGGTGTGTACCTGACCCGCCTCGCGCTTACTGATTTCCGGTCCTACGCGGCGGCGGACCTGAGCCTCGGGCCAGGTGTGAGTACCTTGCTCGGCGCGAACGGTCAGGGAAAGACGAATTTCGTCGAGGCGGCTGCCTACGTGGCGACACTGGGTAGCCACCGCGTGGCCAGCGACGCGCCGCTGGTGCGCACTGGTGCCGAGTGCGCCATCCTGCGCGCCGGGATCACCTCGCCGGAGCGGGACAGCCTGGTGGAGATCGAGATCAACCCAGGGCGGGCGAATCGGGCCCGGCTGAACCGAGTGCCGGTGCCACGGCCCCGCCAGGTCCTCGGGGTGCTGCGTACCGTGCTTTTTGCCCCCGAGGACCTGGCCCTGGTCAAGGGCGACCCGGACCAGCGCCGGCGGTATCTCGACGAACTCCTGGTGGCCAGTGCGCCCCGGTACGCCGCCGTCCGGGCCGACTATGAGCGGGTGGTCAAGCAGCGAACCGCGCTGCTGAAATCTTTCCGGGCCCGGTCGGGCTCGCGTGGGTTCGCCCGGGCCGGTCGGTCACGCAACTTCAGCGGGCCGTCAGAGAGCGAGCCGCGCGACATCGACGGGGAAGCAGCCGACGGCGCGGGGATGGGTCCGGAGGGCGCGCTCGACGCCTGGGATGAGCATCTGGCCTTGAAAGGCGCCGAGTTGCTGGCAGGCCGGATCGAGCTGACCGCCGCGCTGCGCCCGCTGGTGGCCAAGGCCTACGCGGAAGTCTCCGGAGAGTCCGGCGAAGCCGACATCAACTACCGTCAGTCTCGCGCTGACCCGGCAGGTGCTGCCCTCCAGGCAGGTGCTGCCCTCCAGGCAGGTGACGCTGACCCGGCAGGTGCTGCCCTCCCGGCAGGTGACGCTGGCCCGGACGGTGACGCTGGCCCGGACGGAAGCGCCGATCCCGGTACAGCTACCGGGCCCCGGGTAAACCGGGCGGCGCTCGCCGACTGGCTGCGCGAGGCACTGGCCCGGGCCCGGGCCGACGAACTCGACCGTGGCGTCTGCCTGGTCGGCCCGCACCGGGACGAACTGGAGTTGCGCATCGGTGACCTGCCCGCCCGTGGCTACGCGAGCCACGGCGAATCCTGGTCCATGGCCCTCGCGCTCCGCCTCGCTGGCTTTGAGTTGCTCCGCGCGGGCGGCGACGATCCGGTGCTGCTTCTCGATGACGTGTTCGCCGAACTGGACAGCGGGCGCAGGGAACGGTTGGCCATCCTGGTCAGCGGGGCCGAGCAGGTGCTGGTTACCGCGGCAGTGGCCGCCGATGTACCCGGCGCTCTGGCCGGGATGCGGTTCGAGGTGGCAGCCGGGGTGATCACCCGTGCCTGACGATGCGGTGGAGCGGGCACGTCTCGCCGGCGAGGCGCTGGCCGGGGCTAAGGCAGACGCCCAGGCCCGCGGTGAGGCCCCGGCCGGGGCCATTTATGCCGAACGGCTCTCCGGGGAAGATCCGCGTGCCGACCGGGCGGCCCGGGTGCGCGGCCCGCGACGGGCCCGCCGGGATGACCCCCAGCCGCTGCACGCGGCCATCGACGGGCTGATCGGGGATCAAGGCTGGCGGCTGGCCACGGCTGTGGGCTCGGTGTTCGGCCGCTGGGATCAGATTGTGGGAGCCGACCTTGCCGCCCATACCCGGCCAGACGGGCTCACCGAGGGTGAACTTGTGGTGATCGCGGACTCCACGGCCTGGGCGACCCAGGTCCGCTTGCTGGCCGGCACGCTGATCCGCAGACTCAATTCCGAGCTCGGGGATGGCACCGTCACGAGCGTGAAAGTGCGTGGCCCTGAGCAGCCGCGGCGGGCCGGCGGGTGGAGGGTACGCGGCGGCCGGGGTCCGCGTGACACTTACGGCTGAGACGGAGGGTCTTCCCAGGTAAAATGTAAGAGCGCCGGTAGGCCAGGCAGAAGGTGGACGGACCTGCACTGGCCCTGTGGGCGTGTATCCCTTCCAGGAGGCTTGCTCTTGTCTTACGACGCACGTTCGATCACGGTCCTTGAGGGCCTTGAGGCGGTGCGCAAGCGTCCCGGCATGTATATCGGCTCGACCAGCGCGCGCGGCTTGCACCATCTGTGTACGAGGTCGTGGACAACGCTGTCGACGAGGCGCTCGCCGGGTATTGCGACCGGATCGACGTCACCCTGCTGCCCGATGGCGGTGTCCGGGTCGCCGACAACGGCCGTGGCATCCCAGTCGATGAGCATCCCGTGGAAAAGCGGCCGGCGGTCGAGGTCGTGCTCACCACCCTGCACGCGGGCGGCAAGTTCGACGGCAAGTCCTACGCGGTCTCCGGGGGCCTGCACGGCGTGGGCGTCTCGGTAGTGAACGCCCTGTCCGCCCGGCTCGAGGTCGAGATCCGCCGGGACGGATATGTCTGGCGGCAGTCGTATGAGCGGAGTCAGCCAGTCACCCCGCTGGTCAGGGGGGAAGCTACTGACGAGACCGGCACCATCATTTCGTTCTGGCCGGATGGTCTGATTTTCACGGAGACCATGGTCTGGGATTTCGAAACGTTGTCCCGCCGGCTCCAGGAGATGGCGTTCCTCAACCGGAGCCTCGCGATCAGCCTGACCGACGAGCGGCCGGAGTATGCCAACGGCGAGCCGCGGGTGGTCAATTACCGGTATGACGGCGGCATCGCGGACTTCGTGCGCTACCTGAACGCTTCGAAGGACCCGGTGCACGCCTCGGTGATCGATTTCGGCGACGAGGGCGAAGGCATCTCGGCCGAGGTCGCGATGCAGTGGAACGCTTCCTACGCGGAGTCGGTGCACACGTTCGCCAACACGATCAACACGGCCGAGGGCGGTACCCACGAGGAGGGGTTCCGCGCCGCGCTCACCACCATCGTGAACCGGTACGCGCGGGAGCAGAAACTGCTGCGCGACAAGGACGAGAACCTGACCGGGGAGGATGTGCGGGAGGGCCTGGCCGCGATCATCCACGTCAAGCTGGCCGAGCCGCAGTTCGAAGGCCAGACCAAGACCAAGCTGGGCAACACCGAGGCCAGATCGTTCGTGCTGAAGGTCTGCAACGACCATCTGCGGGACTGGTTCGAGCGCAACCCCGGCGAGGCCAAGGACATCATCACCAAGGCCACCCAGGCGGCGCGGGCCAGGATCGCCGCGCGGTCCGCCCGCGACCTGACCCGCAAGAGTCTGCTGCAGTCCACCACACTGCCCGGCAAGCTGGCCGATTGCCGGTCCGGCGACCCGGCCCGGTGCGAGATCTACGTGGTGGAGGGTGACTCGGCCGGCGGCTCGGCCAAGAAGGGCCGGGACTCGGAGTTCCAGGCCATCCTGCCGCTCCGGGGCAAGATCCTGAACGTCGAGAAGGCCCGTATCGACCGGGTGCTGAAGAATAACGAGGTCCAGGCGATGATCACCGCGCTGGGCACCGGCATCCACGACGACTTCGATATCGCCAAGCTCCGCTACTACAAGATCGTCCTGATGGCCGACGCCGACGTGGACGGCCAGCACATCACCACGCTGCTGCTCACCCTGCTGTTCCGGTTCATGAAGCCGCTCATCGAGGCCGGGCATGTGTACCTGGCTCAACCGCCGTTGTACAAGATCAAGTGGGACGGGCGCGGAGTCCGTCCGGACTACGTCTACTCCGACCGGGAACGCGACGCGGTGATCGAGGCGGGGATGGCCAATGGCCGCAAGGACCCGCGGCCGCGGGATGGCATCCAGCGGTACAAGGGCCTGGGCGAGATGAACGCCTCCGAACTGTGGGATACCACCATGAACCCGGCGAACCGGGTCCTCCGTCAAGTCACCGTCGATGACGCGGCCCAGGCCGACGAACTCTTCAGCGTGCTGATGGGCGAGGACGTGGAGGCACGGCGGTCGTTCATCCAGCGCAACGCCAAGGACGTCAGGTTCCTCGACATCTAGGCCCGCCCGGGGGCGCCTCGCGCGAATCCCCACGGCCCAGCGAGCCTGGCATCAGCTAGACACGGGAGAGGTTGGCACGTGACCGACGTGGACTCGGGGGACGCTCCGGCGCCCCAGCATGACCGGACCGAGCCGGTCGACATCCAGGTCGAGATGCAGCGCAGCTACATCGACTACGCGATGTCGGTGATTGTCGGCCGGGCCCTGCCCGACGTCAGGGACGGGCTCAAGCCGGTGCATGTGCGCGTGCTCTACGCGATGTACGACGGCGGCTACCGGCCCGAGCGGGGCTATTCCAAGTGCTCACGCGTGGTCGGCGACGTGATGGGCCAGTACCACCCGCACGGGGACTCCGCGATCTACGACGCGCTGGTCCGGCTGGCCCAGCCCTGGTCGATGCGGATGCCGCTGGTGGACGGGCAGGGCAACTTCGGCTCGCCCGGCAACGATCCGGCCGCCGCCATGCGGTACACCGAGTGCCGGCTCGCCCCGCTGGCCATGGAGATGCTGCGGGACATCGACAAGGAGACCGTCGATTTCCGGCCCAACTACGACGGGCGCGGATCCGAGCCCGTGGTGCTGCCGAGCCGGTTCCCGAACCTGCTCGTCAACGGGTCCGAGGGGATCGCGGTCGGCATGGCCACCAAGATCCCGCCGCACAACCTGCGTGAAGTGGGCGCGGGCGTCCAGTGGTACCTGGAGAACTTCGACGCCACCGACGAGGAACTGCTCGACGCGCTGATGGAGCAGGTAAAGGGACCGGACTTTCCCACCAGCGGGCTGATCGTCGGCCGCCGTGGGATCCAGGAGGCCTACCGGACCGGGCGCGGGTCGATCACCATGCGGGCCGTGGTCGAGGTCGAGGAGGACGCGCGAGGTCGTACCTGCCTGGTCGTCACCGAGCTCCCGTTCCAGGTCAACCCGGACAACCTGGCAACCAAGATCGCCGAGCTGGTGAAGGACGGCCGGGTCAACGGCATCGCCGACATGCAGGACGAGAGCAGTGACCGGGTCGGCCAGCGCTTCGTGATCGTGCTGAAGCGGGACGCGATCGCCAAGGTCGTGCTCAACAACCTGTACAAGCACACCCAGTTGCAGGACACGTTCGGCGCGAACATGCTCGCGCTTGTCGACGGGGTGCCGCGGACGCTCCGGCTCGACCAGATGATCAGGTACTGGGTCAGCCATCAGATCGAGGTCATCGTCCGGCGCACCCGGTTCCTGCTCCGCAAGGCCCAGGAGCGGGCGCACATCGTGAGTGCGCTGCTGAAGGCGATCGACGCCATCGACGAGGTCATCGCGCTCATCCGGGCCAGTGCGTCGGCCGCGGAGGCCCAGCTGGGCCTCATGGGACTGCTTGATATTGACGAGGAGCAGGCCCGCGCAATCCTCGACATGCAGCTGCGCAAGCTGGCCGCCCTGGAGCGGCAGCAGTTGCTGGACGAGTACGAGGAGCTGATGGCCCGGATCGCCGAGTACGAGGCCATCCTCGCCTCGCCGGAGCGGCAGCGGCAGATCGTCAGCGAGGAACTCGGCGAGATCGTCGCCAAGTACGGCGATGACCGGCGGACCAGGATCATCGCGTACGACGGTGACGTGACGGACGAGGATCTCATCGCCGAGGAGGACGTGGTCGTCACGATCACCCGCGGCGGTTACGCCAAGCGCACCAAGACGGACCTGTACCGGGCGCAGCGGCGGGGTGGTAAGGGCGTGCGCGGCGCGCAGTTGCGTACCGACGACATCGTCGACCACTTTTTCGTCACGACCACGCACCACTGGATCCTGTTCTTCACCAACAAGGGACGCGTCTACCGGGCCAAGGCCTACGAACTACCCGACACGGCGCGGGACGCGCGGGGCCAGCATGTGGCGAACCTGCTCGCCTTCCAGCCGGACGAGCGCATCGCCCAGGTGCTCGCGTTGCGGGACTACTCGCTCGCGCCGTACCTGGTCCTCGCCACCCGGTCCGGGCTGGTGAAGAAGTCGCGACTTACCGACTTCGATTCGCCCCGGTCAGGCGGCATCATCGCGATCAACCTGCGTGAGGACGATGAGGTGATCGCGGCGCGGCTCGTTTCGCCGGAAGATGATCTCTTGCTGGTAAGCAAGCAGGCGCAGGCGATCAGGTTCAACGCGACCGACGAGGCGTTGCGCCCGATGGGCCGGGCCACGTCCGGCGTGATCGGCATGCGCTTCGTTGACGGCGACGAACTGCTCGGCATGCACGTGGTCCACGAAGGCGCCGATGTGCTGGTCGCGACCGTCGGAGGCTACGCCAAGCGCACCCCGGCCGACCAGTACCCGGTGCAGGGCCGTGGCGGCCGTGGCGTGCTTACCGCCAGGATCGTCGAGACCCGCGGTGAGCTGGTCGGCGCGCTCATGGTGCACCCCGAGGACGAGGTCTTCGCTATCACCTCGGCGGGTGGTGTCATCAGGACCTCGGCGGCCGAAGTGAAGTTGTCGGGTCGGCAGACCATGGGTGTCAGGCTGATGAACCTGGCCTCGGGCGACAGCGTGGTGGCCATTGCCCGCAATGCCGAGTCGCTGGTCGGGGCCGAGGCTGAGGCTTTGGACGGGCCCGGGGACGGCGCTGAGGATGAGCTTGAGGCCGACTCGGACACAGCGGACGATCTGGCTGCCGGGGACGCGCCTGAGTCGGGTGAAGGTCACGGTGAGATGACAGACGGGTCTGGAGACGCAACGTCATGATGCCCGGCTGCGTCTTATGAGTAATCAATTGGGTAACCAATGGGTCAGCCTGAGCCCTAGCGAGTTCGATTCTCCCCATTGGGGATAACCTCGTCTCGTAGGAGACTTTCCGGAGGAGGACGGGTGGACCAACGCGTGGAGCCACCGTCGTGGCTGCCGGACGGAGCGGCAAGCTCAGATCCCAAGGATCCGGCCAGCCGTGATCCGGCAGCTGACGACACGGGCACCGATGGCGTGGACAGCCAGGGTCCGGTGAGCTTTGGCTCGGCAGGCAACGAAACGACGAGCCATGATCCGGTGAGCCCGGAAACGGCCAGCGACGATCCGGCCAGCGACGATCCGGCCAGCGACGATCCGGCCGGGTACGACCCAGCCGGGTACGACCCAGCCGGTGAAGATTTCGGTGCGGCGGGAACAGGCGCCGCGAGTTCCGTCGGCGACCCGTCAGGGCAGGACGCTGCCGCCGACGTGAATGCCTACAGCTACGCCGGGGAAACCCAGCACTCGAACGGCCGGGACACCGCATTCGGGCGGGAAGGGGCTTCGGTGAGCGCGTACGGCCAGGAAAGTGGCCTGGCCGGCACGTCAACCGGGCCGTCGGCCTACCCCACCCAGTTCGGCACACCCTCAGCCGAGACGACCGGGGACGCCAGTCGCCGGACCACCGTTTTCTCGGGGATCCCGCGGCCCAAGGCCAAGAGCGGCTTCACAGCCAAGAGCGGTACCACAGCCAAGAGCGCTGCCGCAGCCAAGCCCAGCGTAACCCGGGGCCGCCGGGCAGACCTGGTCCTGGCCCGGCTGGAGCCTTGGTCGGTGATGAAGTTCAGCTTCCTCATCTCGCTGGTGGCGTGGGTCATGCTCTTCGTCGCGGTGGCCGTGTTGTACTTCGCGCTCTCCGCTCTGGGCGTCTTCGACTCGATTCAGAAGACGCTGGAGAGCGTGACCTCCAGTTCGGGTTCGCCGGGCGTCAGCCTGACTAAATGGTTCTCGGCGTCCAGGATTCTCGGCTACACCATGCTCATCGGTGCGGTCAACATCGTCCTGATCACCGCGCTCTCCACGGTCGGTGCCATGATCTACAACCTGGTCACCCACCTGGGCGGCGGGATCGAGGTCACGCTCAGGGAGACCGACTGACCTGTTCCCCCGCAGATGCGGTAATCTTGCCCGGCGGTTGTTCCCGGGCTGCCGGGAGTCAGCGATTCAAGGGCCTATAGCTCAGCCGGTTAGAGCGCGTCCCTGATAAGGACGAGGTCGATGGTTCAAGTCCATCTAGGCCCACCAGCATGTCATGGTCGGTGACCTTGACCGCGCCGCCCTCAACCACGACGTCCAGCCCGGCGTGCCGCCTTCCCGGTGCCCTCATGGAGTTCGACCAGCTGGCCGGCACCAATTCATCGCTCCGTCGCCACCGAGGTGGGCCTGGTCCCGATGATGACCGTGGCCGTCAGCTCATCGGACCTGACCACCTGCGGGATCAGCCCGTTCCGGGCGACGATGTCGACGGCCTGCCGGGCCTGGTGCTTGCTGGTCTCGAAAAGCAGGTGACCGCCCGGGGCCAGCCATACCGGCGCCGCAGCGCTCACCCGCCGCAGAACACCGAGGCCGTCGGGGCCTCCGTCGAGTGCCATCAGCGGCTCGTGCACGCGGGCTTCGGCGGGCAGCAGCCCAATCTCCCCGGTGGGGACGTACGGCACGTTCGCGGCCAGGATGTCGACGCTGCCGCGCAGCGTGCCGGGCAGCGGGTCGTAGAGGTCACCTGCGTACACCTGACCACCGACGGCGGCGACGTTGCGGCGGGCGCACGCCACCGCGGCGGGATCGATGTCGGCGGCGTGCAACTCGACCTGGCCCAGGGCCGCGGCCAGCGCGGCGCCCACCGCGCCCGACCCGCAGCACAGATCAACGACAACAGTGCGTGGCGGGGCGGGGTTCTGGCCGGCCGGGCGTGGCGGGGCGGGGTTCTGGTCGGCCGGGCTGGCCGGCTGGCCAGCCGGAGCGATGGCCTGCTGGACCAGGGCGACGGCCTGGCGGACGAGGAACTCAGTGCGGCGGCGGGGGACGAAGACTCCGGGGTCCACGGCCATCCGCAGGCCACAGAAATCGGCCCAGCCGAGGACATGTTCCAGTGGCATGCCAGCGGCTCGTCGGCCCACCATGGCGTCGAGGTCGGCCGGGCTGGGTGCCGTGGAGATGAGCAACTGCGCCTCGTCCTCGGCGAAGACACAGCCGGCTGTCCGCAGCCTGGCGATGATGACAGATCGACGATGAGGCGACGGGGAAGCTGACATGAGCAGCGCCTTTCGGTACACCGATGGGCACTCTCTCGGTCACCTACGTCAGGCGATGGACCGCACGGCAGTACGGCGAGAGCGCCCGGGCTGAACTGGCGGTAATGGGGCTCACCTCCTAGCCATGTCCACGTGCTGGTGACGGCCAGGCTACCTGACCGGGATGCACCGGTGTACGTTGTTGGTGTATGGCTTTGCACCGGGACGCAGTCTGCGGTGCGCCTTACGCCGCTCTGGACCCCGGCGGCTTCAGCGGGTAACTCCCGGCCGGGTACGGATCTGAGGAGCGTCTGCGATGGGCGGCTCACCGCGCTCGCCTTCCACTAGCTACGACTCCCAACTCCGTGCGGCGCCCGGAAAGCCTCGGGCGGGGGTTCTTGGGGCGGGGGTTCCTGCGGCTGGGGTTCCTGCGGCTGGGATGGCTGGGGCCAAGATTCCTGCGGATGAGGCCGACAGTTCGGCGGCTGCGATACGGCACCTGACCCGAGATCACGCCCCGATCGCGCGGGACATGAACGATGTCACAACGGGCCGGCTATTCGCGGCGGGGCTGGAACTGCACATCGCGCTGGGGCTCATCGGAGATCATCGCGCGGTCGGCACGATCCATCACGCCATCGGCGGACTGGACCAGGCCATCAGGGAACTGCGCAACACGGCCTACGATCTCTGTGCTCGGGAGCATCACCCGCCGCACTGATATTGACCACAGTGTGACGCCGGTCACAGTGCGCCCCATAAGAGAACCCTTAATCCGCTGTCGCCCGAATGACCAGCAGGAATTAGAGTCGGCCCTACGAAGGTAGCGTCGGCCGAAAGGTACCTGGAGATGAGTCAGCCGGATGACGCCCTCGACGTGCTTCGCGGGGTATGGAGCGCTCAGGGGCAGACCAGCGCGGATCTTGACGAGGACTGCGGCACGACGAAGACATGCAAGAAGATGGCGGGCGTTGGTTTTGACGGACTGGCGGGCGCTGACGAGGATCTGCGCACCGCGTGGCGGGCCAGGCTGGAGCGCGAGGGCAAGCTGAAGCCGGGCAGTGTCCGGGACCTGATCCTCGGCTCGGCGGAGGTCCGCTGACACCGAGGATGCCGACGGCAAGGAGAGGGCGGGATGGACTGTCCGGAGACCGTCGGTAAGCTCACCGAGATCTTGCGCCACGGCGGTTACCTCGCCGACCGTGGGCTGGCCACGGCGCTGTTCGTCGCGCTGTCCCTGCAGCGTCCGATCTTGCTGGAGGGGGAGGTCGGCGTAGGCAAGACCGAGGTCGCCAAGGTGCTGGCGTCCGTCTTCGGCCGGAAGCTGATCCGGTTGCAGTGCTATGAGGGCATCGACACCAACCAGGCTCTCTACGAGTGGGACTACGCCCGGCAGATGTTGCACATCCGGGCGCTGTCGGCGCACCAGGTCGCGGACGACGCGGCGGTCGACAAGCTGTTCGGCCCGAAATTCCTGCTGGAGCGGCCCCTGCTGGAAGCAGTCCGGGCAGGTGACCAGGCCGTCCTGCTGATCGACGAGGTGGACCGGGCTGACGATGAGTTCGAAGCCTTCCTCCTCGAAGTGCTCTCCGATTTCCAGATCAGCATTCCTGAGATCGGCACGATCAAGGCGGAGAGCCCGCCCCTCGTGGTGCTCACCTCCAACCGCACGCGCGAGTTGCACGACGCGCTGAAGCGACGCTGTTTGTATCACTGGATCGGCTTCCCGCCCGCCGAACGCGAGGTGGAAATCGTGCTCGTCCGGGCGCCAGGCGTGTCCGAAGCGCTGACCCGCAAGGTGGTCGCGGCCGTTAACCGGCTGCGTGAGCTGGATCTGGCCAAGCCACCGGGGGTCGCTGAAACGATCGACTGGGTGCGCACCCTGGACTTTCTCGGTGAAACCGAGCTGACTGCCCAGGTTGCCGAGGACACTCTCGGCGCGGTGGTCAAGGAACGCGATGATCTTGACCTGGTCCGGGACAACCTGCAAGAGATCGCGTCCGGTGGCTGAGCACGCTCCGTTCGTCGACGTGCTGGTTGGTTTCGCCCACGAGCTTCGAGTGGCGGGGATCGCGGTGGGTTCCGGCGACATAGTGACCTACGCCGCGGCCATGGCACCGCTGGACCCGTCCGACCTGCTGGACCTGTACTGGGCGGGACGCACCACGCTGGTCACCCGTCGCGAGAGCATTCCCGTCTATGACGCGGTGTTCCGGAGGTTCTTCCTGGGCGCCGCTGATCCGCTCCGGGAGATGCTGACGCTCAAGGCGCAGGTGACGGCCGAGTCCCAGGCTGTGCTGGAGGTCCCAGCCACCGACCCGGCCGGTGCGGGGCACGAGGAGGAGGCCACGCTCGGCCTGATGGCGTCCGATGCCGAGGCTCTCCGACACAAGTCATTCACCGCCTGTACCCCGGCGGAACTCGCGGCGGTCCGGCGGATCATGGCCAGGTTCCGGCTGACCCCACCGAAAAGGCGCACCCGCCGGACCAGGAAGGCGCCTTCGGGACGGTCCCCCGACATGCGCCGGATGGTCCGCGAGTCGCTGCGCATGCACGGCGAGCCGGCCGAGTTGTTCTGGCGGCAGCGCAAGCTCCGGCTGCGGCCGCTGATCCTGATTCTCGACGTCTCCGGCTCGATGGCGGATTACTCGCGCAACCTCCTGCAATTCGCGTATTCCGCGAAACGTGCGGCGGGGAAGGTTGAAGTGTTCTGCTTCGGCACCCGGCTCACCCGGGTCACCCGGGCACTGGATCATCGCAGGCCGGATGACGCGCTGGAACTCGCCGCGAAGACGGTGTTCGACTGGGAAGGCGGAACCAGGATCGGCGACTCGCTGGACGCCTTCGTCAAGGACTGGGGACGCCGGGGACTGTGCCGAGGCGGGATCGTGGTGATCTGCTCGGACGGTCTCGACCGCGGTGACCCTGGCGTCCTGGCCACGGCGATGGACCGGCTTTCCCGGCTCAGTCACCGGATCGTATGGATGAACCCGCACAAAGGTGACAATCCGGCCTTCCGGCCCAGCACTCTTGGCATGATGGTGGCCGCCCCGCACATCGACCTGTTGCTGTCCGGCCACGATCTCAGCAGCCTGGAAGAGCTGGCCATGCTGTTGCCGACGTTGAATTAGCCGGCCTGGATTAGCCGAGCCCAGTGAGCAGACCGAGTGAGCCAGGCTGAGTGAGCCGAACCGAGTGAGCCGAACCGAGTGAGCCGAACCGAGTGAGCCGAACCGAGTGAGCCGAACCGAGTGAGCCGAACCGAGCGGCTGACGGTGAGTGAGGAGTATCCGGTGAGATGGAGCGTGGGCATCGAGGCCGAAGGTGACCGCGTGCTGTCACGCGAAGAGGTGGTGGAACTGGCTGACGCGGTCGCCGCGAGCGCTGGTATCGCCACCGGGATCGGCACGAACCGCTACGGTGCTCAACTCGTCGTGCAGGCCGCCAGCCGCGACGAGGCGATCGAGAAGGCCACCGAGGTGTTCGCCCAGGCCGTGGCCGAGGCTGGCCTTCCGGCCGGCCCGATAGTGCGGACCGAAGCCATCAGCGAGGACGAGGACGAGGACCTCGGCGGATGATTCGGCTCGGGTCGCTGGCCGGCTATCCGTTCGAGGGCCCGCGGTTGCTCGGCGGGTGGACACCGCCGTCCGTGCCTGCTGTCTACGCGATCGCGTACAAGCCGGATCCGGATACCAAGCCGGACCGGTATGCCGTCATCTACGTGGGCCACTCCGATGACCTCGCCGCGGAGCGCTTCCCCTTTCAGCACCCGCGCGCGCACTGCTGGGTACGGCGAGCCGGATCGCGCTGGAAGGTCTACGTCTGCACCTACGAGGTACCTGGCGGTAACCGCCCGCACCGGGAGCAGATCGCCCGCGAGCTCATCACGGTCTACCATCCACGGTGCAATACCCAGCAGTACGACCAGTCGTGGAAGGACGAATGGATCGGCGAGTACTCGGCCCCGACCACCGGGCCGGTCGCCCGGCGTGACCCAGATCAGGCCTGACCGACCCGCACACCGCCCAGACCATACCTAACGAAAAGTCGCTGGCCAGTCCCGCGCGGACCTGACCAGCGACTTCGCTGGATCTTTAGCGGTGCGGCGCGAATCCGACTGCGTCGTGCAAGCGGGACCGGCGACGGCCGGACGCGGGACGTGCGGGCTCGGGATGCTCCGGTGCCGCGGGAATCGGGGTGACGTCGGCGACGATCTCCTCAGCCATCCCGTACAGCAACGGCAGCGCGCCCGCCACCACCCCGCCGGTCCGGTTGATGTGGTCGACCCCAGGCATGATCTGCTCGGCGTGACCCACGATCGTCCGTACCGTGTCCGCGCACTCCTCGAGGTTGCCCGCGATCCGGGTGAGCAGCGTCCCCACCCAGTACAGGTAGACCGCCAGGCCGGCGACGAGCAGCACGACGTCGACGACGGTCAGGATGACCAATGTGGTCATGACTTCACCTTTCCGAGCACACGGCCGAGGAACAGGTGGTGCTGGAGGCCTTCGGCCAGGACCGCCTCCACACCGCCGGCGACTTGCGGGATGAGCGCGGCGTCCGCGGTGTTCGCCGCGGCGGCCTTGAGGGTGTCCCGCACTTCGACAACGCGGCGGTCAATGATCTTCACCAGCCAGATGAGCAGGCTCAGCAGGGCCGCGACGGCGAGCACCACGACAAAGCCGAGGATGATCGCCCACACCCACAGGGTGTGCTCGGTGGATGACATAGCCACGGTACGCATCGTCAGCCTCCCAGCCTGGCGCGGCCGCGCTGCAGTCCGCCAATGATGATCGTGGCGTGCTCGATCGTCGTGCGCAGTGCCGCGAGCGGTGCCGTGTTGTGCACCGCCTCCGTCAGGGCGTCGTTGATTTTGGGTGCCTCCTGGCCGATCGAGCGGGCGAGCAGCAGGATCGGCACCACCAGCGCGACGACCACCAGGACGATCACGATCCCGATCGTGTAGCCGACAACCCAGCCAGTAGTGCTGGTCCCGGCGGCGAGGACATGTGGTTGCATGAGTGGCTCCTTTGCCAGTTCAGACCGTTTCGCAGAAGTCCCTGACCGGCTTGAGGCTCGCGTTGACCGAAGTCAGCCGCTCCGGCACGGTACTGGTGAGCTGGGCGACGGCCTGCACCCCCCCGGTGGTCGACACGAGCGTCGCGCGTACCGCCCGGAGATGGAAGATGACCCGCAAGAGGCCTATAGCGGTAATACCGATGATCAGCGCTGCGATGATGAGTGTCACCCAGGCGGCTGCCGGCATGCCGTGCTCCTTTCTAGTCAGCCGAGAAGCTTGGCGACGGAGCCCGCATACCGGACCGCGCCGACAGCCACTTCGTTGACGGTGCTGTCGGTCTTCGCCAGCCCGTCCGGAACGCCGTTCAGTTCCCCGATGAGGGCCACCCCGCCGGTGAGAATCTCGTCGGTCGCTCCCCGGATGCGCTCCACCGCGGCCAGCACGCGGTTGAGCAGGTAGATGACGACGGGAAGTATCACGAGCAACAGGACAGCGTTGCCGATCCACCACAAAACCATGGTTCGTCTCCTCAGCTCGTGGCCTGGTAGGGGGCGAAGAACCGGCGGAAAACCCGGCTCAGCGCCATGAGTGCGGCCCGCAGGCCCAGGGTGAAACCCTTCGCCTCCCGGGCGGCCGCAAGTTGCTCCGGGGACTCGCCTCGCTCGATGCGGTCGATGCGGTCCTGCAGGTTGGCCGAGAAATCGCGCATCAGCACGGCTGTGACGTCGGAGATCATTCCCCGGCCGTACTGCGCGGCAGCTCCGGACAGCTGCAGGTCCTGGGTGACGCCGACCTTGGTGCCGCGGCCGGCCCGGGCCAGCGTCGCGGTGATGACCATGCTGGCCTGGCCCCGGCCCTTCTCGTCAGCCCCGCTGGCCTGCACCACCACCCGCTTGGCGGCCTCGTCGCGCTCGGTGATATCGGCGGTGCCGGCGAACTGCAGCCGGACCGGCCCCATCCGGATGGCCACCCGGCCCTTGTATTTCTCATCGCCGAGGTCCTCGGTCAGCTCGGCGCCCGGCAGGCACGCCGCTACCTGCGGGATGTTCTCGAAGAATTGCCATACCTTCTCGACCGGCTCCGCGACCTCGAAGTCATTCTTGATCAGCATCGGGTCTCTCTCTTCACGTAGGCAGCGGGATCCTGCTCGAATTCCCGGCGGCAGCCGGCGCTGCAGAAGTAGTACATGACGCCCTCATGGTCCAGCGGGCGACCGGCCGGCCCCACTGCCACAGTCATCCCGCAGATCGGGTCCACGACCTCGGCCGCCGCGGCCGCGGTTGCTGGCCCAGCCGCGGTTGCTGGCCCGGCCGCGGTGGCCAGCTCAGCCGCAGCGCCGGCCGCCAGCGCCCCGGAAGCCCGCAACTGGACCAGTTCCGCGAGGATCGCGACCGCGATCTCCCGGTGTGATGTGCGGCCGAGATCAAGCCCGGCCGGAACGCGGACCCGGTCAAGATGGTCCTTGGGCAGGCCGCGCTCAGCGAGGTAGCCGAGCACCGACGCGCCCCGCCGACGTGACCCGACCAGGCCCAGGTAGGCGGGCCGGGCTGCGACCGCCTGTTCGATGGCTTCCTCGTCGCCATGACCCTGAGTGGCCACGACGACCATGGAGCGTTCGTCCGCGTCGGCTGCGGAGAAGTCCGGCCAGTCGACGAGAGCGGCGCGCCAGCCGAGCGCCCCGGCCAGGTCGGCGAGGGTGTGCGCCATCGGCGAGCGACCGACGATCACCAGGTGTGGTGTCGGCAGTACCGGCTCCACATAGACCTGCAGCGCGCCCTCGCTCTGGCAGGAGATGGGCACGAAAATCATCCCGTCCGGCCCGGACGGCGCGGTGCCAGCGGACGGCGCGGTGCCAGCGGACGGCCCGGTGCCAGCGGACGGCCCGGTGCCAGCGGACGGCGCGGTGCCGGCGAACTGCGTTGTGCCGGCAAACTGCTCGGGAGTGCCCAGCAGCAGCAGGCGCGGCACGCCCTCCGCGATCACTCGCCTGGCTTCGCGGATCACTACCGGCTCCGCGCAGGCCCCGCCGATCCAGCCGCGCAGCTCCCCGGTCGCCGTGATGATCGCCCGGGAGCCTTGCTGGCCCGATGACGGGCCCTGCCGCCAGACCACGGTGGCGAGCGCGAACGCCTCACCGCGCCGCGTCAGTTCGTCGGCCTGCTCCAGGACACGCCAGCCGTCCATTGGTGGCTCCTGTCAGTCGTCGTCCGTGCGTACCGGCGGCCCGCCGTAGACGTCGTGGCGATACTTGATCGCCTCCCAGACCCGGTCCGGTAGCAAAGGCATGTCGATGTTGCGGACCCCAGTGCCGGAGATGGCGTTCATCACCGCGTTGACAAAAGCCGCCGGGCCACCGACCGCCGCGCACTCACCGATTCCCTTGGCGCCGATCGGGTGGTGCGGACAGGGCGTGACCACCTCGCTGTGCAGTTCGAAGCCCGGCGTCTCCCAGGAGGTCGGCAGCAGGTAGTCCATGTAGTTGGCGCCCACGCAGTTGCCTTCGGCATCGAACGTGATGAACTGCATGTTGGCCATGGCGTAGGCCTCGGTCAGCCCGCCCATGATCTGTCCCTCGACGATCATCGGGTTGATCCGGACGCCGCAGTCGTCGACCGCGACCATGTTCAGCACGTCCCAGACCCCGGTCTCCGGGTCTACCTCGACGGTGACGATGTAGACCGCGAACGGCCAGGTGAGGTTCGGCGGGTCGTAGTAGGCGGTGTTCTCCAGGCCGGGCTCCATGCCATCCGGCATGTTGCTGTACGCGGCCATCGCGCATTCCTGGATGGTCACGCCACGGTCGGGAGCGCTGCGCACATAGAACCGGCCGAGCTCCCACTCGATGTCCTCTTCGGACACCTCAAGGAGGTGCGCGGCCAGCTTGCGGGCCTTGGCCCGGATCTTGCGGGACACCATCGAGATGGCCGCCCCGGCGACCGGGGTGCTGCGTGAGGCGTAGGTGCCCATGCCGAACGGGGCCGTGTCGGTGTCGCCCTCCTCCACGACGATGTCTTCGGCCGGGATGCCGAGCTCGTGGCTGACGATCTGGGCCCAGGTGGTCTCGTGGCCCTGGCCCTGGCCCCGCGCGCCGGTCCGGACGATGGCCTTGCCGGTCATGTGAATCTTGAGCTCGGCCGAGTCGAACATCTTGATGCCGAGGATGTCGTACTCACGGCTGTTGCCCGCGCCGAGCGGTTCGGTCATCGTGGAGATGCCGATGCCGAGCAGCCTCCCGTTCGCCTTGGCCTCCTGCTGCTGACGCAGGAAGTCCTCGTAGCCGACGGCCTTCAGGCCGACGTCGAGGCACTTGGTGTACTGGCCCGAGTCAGTCAGGAAGCCAAACGGGGTGCGGTACGGGAACTGGTCATCCTGCACGAAGTTCATCCGCCGGAACTCCGCCTGGTCCATGCCCAGGTCGTCGGCGGCGGCCTGGACCATCCGCTCCTGGAAGAACATCGCCTCGGTGACCCGGAACGAGCACCGGTAGGCGACCCCGCCGGGTGCCTTGTTGCTGTACGTGCCGCGGGCGGTCAGGTGCGCGACCGGGATGTCGTAGGCGGCGAAGGCCGAGTGCATCAGGCCGATCTTGAACTTGCTCGGCTGTGCATCAGCGAAGAACGCACCGTGGTCGGCGTCGGTGTGCATCCGGACGGCCAGGATCTTGCCGTCCTTGCGCAGCGCCATCTCGCCTTCCAGGTACACGTCCCGGGCGAACCCGGTGGAGATCAGGTTGCCCGACTTGTCCTCGATCCACTTCACCGGCCGTTCCAGCAGGATCGAGGCCAGGATGGAACAGACGTACCCGGGATAGATCGGCACCTTGTTGCCGAATCCGCCGCCGATGTCCGGGGAGATGATCCGGATCATCTGCTCGGGCAGTTCGGCCACCAGAGCCACCGCCGCCCGGATGATGTGCGGCGCCTGCGTCGTCATGTACACCGTGAGCTTCGAGCTGGCCCGGTCGTAGTCGGCGATCGACCCGCAGCATTCGATCGGGGACGGGTGCGAGCGCGGGTAGTGCAGCTGGAGCTTGGAAACCGTGTCCGCCTGGGCGAACGCGCGGTCGGTGCCCGCGGAGTCGCCGACCTCCCAGTCGTAGATGACGTTGTCGTGCTGGTTTTCCTTGTCGTCGCGGATCACCGGCGCGCCGTCGGCGACGGCCTGCAGCGGGTTGACGATGACCGGGAGCTGCTCGTACTCCACGACGATCGCCTCGCACGCGTCCTTGGCGATGTACGGGTCATCGGCGATGACGCAGGCCACTTCCTGGCCCTGGAAACGGACCTTGTCCGTGGCCAGCACCGCCTGGGTGTCGTAGGACAGCGTCGGCATCCAGGCCAGGTTGCGGGTGGCCATCATCTCGCCGGTGAGCACCAGGTGCACGCCGGGTATCTCCCACGCCTTGCTCGCGTCGATCGAGATGATCCGCGCGTGCGCCAGCGGGCTGCGCAGAATCTCCATGTGCAGCATGCCGGGCAGGGTGATGTCGTCGGTGTAGTTGCCCTTGCCCCGGATGAAGCGATTGTCTTCAACGCGCTTGCGGCTCGCGCCCAGCCCGCCGATCTTGATCTCGTCCAGTGCCTGCGACATGTGCTTCCTCGCGTCTTGGTCAGCTAGCGCCAGTGTCAGCCGGCGGATTGGGACTTGAGCTTGTCGGCGGCCCACAGCACCGACTTCACGATGTTCTGGTAGCCGGTGCAGCGGCACAGGTTGCCGGACAGGGCCCAGCGCACGTCTTCCTCGCTGGGATCCGGGTTGTCATCCAGGAGTGCCTTGGCGGCCATCATCATGCCGGGTGTGCAGAACCCGCACTGCAGCCCGTGCTCCTCCTTGAAGCCCTCCTGCAGCGGGTGCAGTTCGCTGGCGGTGGCCAGGCCCTCAACCGTGCTGATCTCGCGCCCGTCCACCTGCACGGCCAGCATGGTGCAGGACTTCACGGCCCGCCCATCCACCAGCACGGTGCACGCGCCGCAGTTGGTCGTGTCGCAGCCCATGTGCGTGCCGGTGAGCCCGAGCCCCCTGCGGATGAGGTGCGACAGCAGCAGCCGGGGCTCAACCTCGGCGATCTTCTTCGCGCCGTTGACGGTGAACTTGATCCGGCGTACTGGGATGTCGCTGGTCGCCTCGCCCGGGTCGTCATAGACGGTCGTCATGTCAGGCTGCCCTTTCCGCGGCGGTGTCGGTGCGGCTCAGCAGGCGCACGACGAAAGTGCGCACCATATGCCGCTTGTATTCCGCGCTGCCACGATGGTCGGTCTTGGGCCGGGAGGCATCAGCGGCGAGTCCGGCGGCCTGCTCGATGGCCTGCGCCGACAACGGCTTCCCGACCAGGGCTTCCCGCGCCGCGACCGCGTCGATGGTGGAGCCGCCCACTCCGGTCAGGGCGATTCCCGCCCTGACCACAGTCTCGCCGGAGGTCTCCAGGGCCACCGCGACGCCAACCGTCGCGAAGTCGCCCACCCGGCGTTCCAGCTTGAGGTAGCCGCCGGTGCGGGCCCCCTTCGGGGGCGGGATGAAGGCTTCGACGGCGATCTCGTCCGGCTCCAGGACGTTCTGGAAAGGCCCGGTGACAAAGTCCGCGACCGGGATGGTCCGCCGGCCGCCTGGTCCGTGGGCGATGACCGAGCCGCCGAGGGCCAGTACCACCGAGGCCCAGTCGCCTTGCGGATCGGCGTGGCAGAGCGATCCGACCAGGGTGCCGCGGTTGCGCACGATCGGATCGGCGATCAGCGGGGCCGCCGCGGTCATGGTGGGCTGGGTGCTGGAGAGCAGGGACGAGCGCTCCAAGTCCACGTGGCGGCACAGGGCGCCGATGCGCAGCGTGCCATCCGGATCCGCCCGATGGTAGGCGAGCCCGGGCAGGTTGTTGATGTCGACGATGAGTTCCGGCGACGCGAAGCGCAGCTTCATCAGCGGGACCAGGCTCTGGCCGCCGGCCAGCACCTTGGCCTCGTCCCCGCCCTCGCGCAGCAGTGTGATCGCCTCGTCAAGCGAATGCGGTGCCTCGTAGCGGAACCGAGACGGATACATACGGGTCCTCCAGTGTCCTGTCTGGACGTCAGTGTCCGGCCTGGACTTCGAAGCCGCAGGTCAGCGCTCGTCGGAAAGACTGGGATCGGGCTATGGCCGTTCTTCGGGCCCGAGCGGCTCGGGTCCGGGCCCGACCTGCTCGGGCGCGGCCAGTTCGGGCTGCGGCCGGGCAGGTATCCCTTCCGGGTCAGCCACGGCCACCGGAAGCGAGTCTTCCTCGGGGTCCGGGCGCGGCTCCTGGTGTGGCGGCCACGGCCCGGCGACGGGCTGACCAGCGATCTTGAGGTAGTCCATCAACTCCGGCCAAGCCCAGACGGTCGGGCTCTTCCCGGTCTTTGGTGCATGCTCGACCAGTTCGTACAGGCGCGGATTTCCTTGGCTGTGGCCGCTGGACTCTATCCGCATGCCGCACGCTCCTGCCGTTGGACGGGCCCAGGGGGCGCCGACACTTGTGATGAGAACCACATAATCCGCATAATCCGCCCGCCCTGACCGACCCGCAAGGCGCGAATAAGCTCTTGCTTAAGTCGGGCCCAACAGCCCGTGGCCTGCGGCTCCACTCAGTATGCGCGCTTTGCGAAGCCGATCAGCCTGTAGGGGCTTAACTCCAGATTGTGACATAGACGGGTGGCCGGAACCGTGAGGGCGGCACGCCAGCCGCTGGCGAGCGCATCAGCTGCATGGCCTCCGGGGTGCTGAGGAAGCGCCGCAGCGCGCTCGCGGCCATGCTGCGGTGCTGGCGCTCCAGCAAGGTGGCATGCCAGCAGGCGTCAACCCGCGATCCGGGCAGGTCGACCAGGGAGAGCTCACCCCGGCGCAGTTGCTGGGTGACGAGGTGCTCGACCGCTGGCGCCACCCCGGCCCCATCCGCCGCCGCAGCCCAGGCGGCGGTCTGGTTGGGGAACACTCCGATCCTGTTCTCCGGTATCCGCAGCTTGGCCAGCAACTGGCCGGTGTCGCTGCCGGGGTCGGTGCCCGACGGATCGACCAGCCACCGCCACTGACGGGCGTTGCCGCGCAGCCGGGACTGCCCGGCGGTGACCACGACCAGGCGGTACCGGAAGATCGGCTCGCTCACCACGGGGAGGGCCGGGTCGCGGGTCGCGCTGGGGCCGATGGCCACGTCGGCCAGCCGGTTGGCGACCAGCACGGCCATCTCGTTGCTGACCGCCACGCCGGCCGACACTTCGACGGAGCCCGCGAAGCGCCGGGTGAACGCCTCCATCAGCGGGCTGACCACGAATTCGGCGATCGTGGAGGTGGCCACCACCCGCATCTGCTCCGGGGCGCCCTGTGCGGCACGCACCGCGGCATGAGCCTCCGCGCCGAGCACGACGATCTGCGACGCGGTGGCCAGCAGCCTGGACCCGCCCGCGGTCAGCGTCATCCCCGCGGGTCCGCGGCTGACTAGCTGGTCGCCGAGGTGCTGCCGGAGGGCGGTCAGCGCCTGCGACACCGCCGGCTCACTGACGCCGAGTGCGTTCGCGGCCGCGGTAACCGAGCCGAGCCGGGCGACCAGGACAAACGCGTTGAGCTGGGTAAGGGTCATGGCAGTCCTAATTTACGTGCAATTTACCCAGCTGGGCATTGTCCGAGGTTGCGGCGAAACGGCGGCCGTCGTCGGCCTGGCGTCAGCAGCCACCCGCCGGTCCTCGTTCCCGGCCGTCGCCGTCGCCCTGATCCCCTCGTAAACTCGTGGCGAACCGCGAGGGAGGCGTATTGCAGGTTCCGGCGTACGTCGAGTACGAGAAGGCAACCAGCGTCGAGCATGCGCTGGCCCTGCTGGCCCGATTCGGTCCCGAGGCCCGCATTCTGGCTGGTGGGCACAGCCTGATCCCGATGATGAAGCTCCGGATCGCGCAGCCGGAGACGTTGATCGACATCAACGGGCTCAGTGAGCTCTCTTACATCAAGGTGACCGATGGCGAGCTGCGGATCGGCGCGATGACCCGGCACGCGCAACTGCTTGACTCGGCGGTGGCGGGGAAGCACTTCGCCATCCTGCATGACGCCGAGAAGGTGATCGCTGACCCGATCGTCCGCAACTGGGGCACCGTCGGCGGCTCGCTCTGCCAGGCTGACCCGTCGGAGGACCTGTCCGCGACGTTCGCCGCGCTGAAGGCGACCATGGTCATCCAGGATCCGGCGGGCAGCAGGACGGTGCCCGCCCGCGAGTTCCACACCGGGCCTTACGAGACCGTGGTGGCGCCCGGCGAGCTGTTGACCGAGATCAGGATCGCGATCAGGCCGGGCGGCGGCAGCAGCTATGAGAAGGTGGGCCGCCGGGTCGGCGACTGGCCGGTCGGCGCGGCTGGCGCGGCTATCTGGCTGGCCGGTGCCACTATCGCGGAGGCGGGCGTCGGCCTCACCGCCGTCGGCGCGCAGCACTTCTCCGCGGCTGAGGCTGAGGAGTTCCTGCGCGGGGCGCCCGCCACCGAGGCGAGCTTCGCCCGGGCCGGTGAGATCGCGGCCGAGCATTGCCGGCCCAGCTCGGATCAGCGTGGCCCGGCCGACTACAAGAGGCATCTCGCCCAGGAGCTCACTGTGCGGGCGCTGCGCAAGGCGCTGCGCCGGGCCCGGCCGCAGGACGCCTGACATGCAGATCACCGTCAACGTCAACGGCGCCGAGTACACCCGGGAGGTCGAGGCGCGGTTGCTGCTGATTCACTTCCTGCGCGACGAGCTGCGGCTGACCGGCTCGCACTGGGGCTGTGATACGTCCAATTGCGGAGCCTGCGTGGTCTGGCTGGACGACACCCCGGTCAAATCGTGCACGGTGCTCACCGCCATGGCGGACGGGCACGAGGTGCGCACCGTGGAAGATCTCGAACGCGATGGCGTGCTTGATCCGATCCAGCAGGGCTTCGCGGAGTGCCATGGGCTGCAGTGCGGGTTCTGCACGCCGGGGATGATGCTGACCGCCCGGTGGCTGCTGGATCGCGTCCCGGACCCGTCCACCGAGGAGATCCGGGAAGCGTTGTCCGGGCAGATCTGCCGGTGCACCGGCTACGAGAACATCGTGCGGTCCGTCCGCTGGGCCGCGGAGCATGCGGATGCGGACCAGCGCCTGGACCACGATTCGGGCGAGGACGGCAGCAACCAGGCCGAGCATGACGGCGGGCCCGGATGACCGCTACCAGCGGGCGCGGGATGAACGGCGCATACGGGCCGATGCTCCGCAAGGAGGACGCCCGCTTCATCCGCGGTAAGGGCACCTTCGTCGATGACATTCACCTGCCCGGGATGCTGCATGGTGCGATCCTGCGCAGCCCACTGGCGCACGCCAGGATCGTCTCGATCGACGTCGCAGCCGCCGAGGCCCACCCCAAGGTCAAGGCCGTCATCACGGGGCGCCTGCTGGAGGGCCGCAAACTGGCCTGGATGCCCACGTTGTCGCATGATGTCCAGGCGGTCCTGGCCACCGACAAGGTGCGCTTCCAGGGCCAGGAGGTCGCCTTTGTCGTCGCTGAGGACAGGTACTCCGCCCGCGACGCGCTGGAACTGATCAATGTCGAGTACGAGCGGCTGCCGGTGGTGATCGACGCCACGAAGGCGTTGGATCATGGCGCCCCGGTGATCCGCGATGACGTGGCCGGTAAGCAGGACAACCACATCTTCGACTGGGCGGCCGGAGACAAGGCGGCGACCGATGCGGTCTTTGCCGCGGCGGATGTCGTGGTAGCCCAGGACATGCTCTACCCGCGCTCGCATCCGGCTCCGCTGGAGACCTGCGGCACGGTGGCCGATATGGACACGGTCAGCGGGAAGCTGACGGTCTGGTCCACGTCACAGGCGCCGCACGCGCACCGCACCCTGTACGCGCTCGTCGCCGCCCTTCCCGAGCACAAGATCCGGATTGTTTCTCCCGACATTGGCGGCGGATTTGGCAACAAGGTCCCCATCTACCCGGGATACCTGTGCGCTGTCATCGGCTCCATCCTGACTGGCAGGCCGGTCAAATGGGTCGAGGACCGGTCCGAGAACCTGATGTCCACCTCGTTCGCGCGGGACTACCACATGCACGGCGAGATCGCCGCGACGCGGGAGGGCAGGATCCTGGGCCTGCGGGCCACTGTGCTGGCCGACCATGGCGCGTTCAATGGTTCCGCGCAGCCATCGAAGTTCCCCGCCGGGTTCTTCCATATCTTCACCGGCTCTTACGACCTGCAGGCCGCGCATTGCCAGGTCACTGGGGTGTACACGAACAAGGCGCCGGGCGGCGTCGCCTATGCGTGCTCGTTCCGGGTGACTGAGGCGGTCTACCTCGTCGAGCGCCTGGTCGATGTGCTCGCCCTGGAACTGGAGGCCGATCCCGCGGAGCTCCGGATGAAGAACCTGCTCCGGCCGGAGCAGTTCCCGTACACCACGCCGACCGGCTGGGAGTACGACTCCGGGAACTACGCGCACACCCTGCAGGTGGCCCTGGATCTCGCCGGGTACGCCGACCTGCGCCGTGAGCAGCAGGAGAAACGCGTTCGCGGCGAGCTGATGGGAATCGGGATCAGCTTTTTCACCGAGGGCGTCGGCGCGGGCCCGCGCAAGCACATGGACATCCTCGGCATGGGCATGGCCGACGGCGCGGACCTGCGGGTGCACCCGACCGGCACGGCGGTCCTCGGGATCTCCTGCCAGACCCAGGGGCAGGGCCACGAGACCACCTTCGCCCAGATCGTGGCACAGGAACTGGGCATCTCCCCCGACGATGTGGAAGTTGTGCACGGCGACACCGACCGCACCCCGTTCGGCCTCGGTACCTACGGCTCCCGGTCCACACCCGTCTCGGGGGCGGCCGCGGCCGTCGTGGCCCGCAAGGTACGCGAACGTGCCCGCATCGTGGCGGCGGCGATGCTGGAGGCGTCCCCCGACGACCTGGAATGGGATAACGGCCGGTGGCAGGTCCGTGGCGACCCCGAACAGGGCAGGACCATCGCGGAAATCGCCATGGCGGCACACTCGGCGCTGGAACTGCCCGAGGGGATCGAGGGGCACCTGGACGCGGAAGCCGTTTACAACCCGCCGAACCTCACCTATCCCTACGGCGCCTATATCTGCGTGGCCGACGTCGACCCCGGGACCGGTCAGGTAGCGCTGCGCCGATTCATCGCGGTGGACGACTGCGGGGTCCGGATCAACCCGATGATCGTGGAGGGCCAGATCCACGGCGGCCTGGCGGACGGGGTGGGCATGGCCCTGATGCAGGTGATCGCGTTTGATGAGGACGGCAACTGCCTGGGCGGCTCGTTCATGGACTACCTGCTGCCCACCTCGATGGAATGCCCTTCCTGGGAACTCGGCGAGACGGTGACCCCGTGCCCGCACCACCCGATCGGGGCCAAGGGTGTCGGGGAGTCGGCCACCGTTGGCTCGCCCGCCGCGGTGGTCAACGCGGTCATCGACGCCCTGAAGCCCTTCGGGGTCCGGCACGCCGATATGCCGCTTACCCCGGCTAACGTGTGGTGCGCCATCCAGGGCCACCCGCTGCGGACCGACCTGGCCATACCATGAGTGGGGCTCGTGGTGATCTAGGGATGGCCCGTGGGGATCTAGGCCCGTGGGGATCTAGGGATGAACAGCAGTGGCCCAGGGATGGACAGCGGTGACCCAGGGATGAGTGATCTCGCGCAGCGGCTGCCCGACGTCGGCACGCTCCTTGACGCCCTCGAATCGGCCGATTACCTGGCCGATGAGCCACTCGGCACGGCCCTGTTCCTGGCCGCCCGGATGGCCCAGCCGATCCTGCTTGAAGGTGAGCCGGGGGTCGGCAAGACCGAGGCGGCCAAGGCGCTTGCCCATGTCCTCGACACGCCGCTGATCCGGCTCCAGTGCTACGAGGGCCTCACTGCGGCCGAGGCGCTCTACGAATGGAACTACCCGCGCCAGTTGCTGGCGATCAGGTTGGCCGAGTCGAGGGGTGAGACCCTGCGTGACGCCGATCTGTTCAGCGAGGAATACCTGCTGGCCCGCCCGCTGCTGGCCGCGCTCGATCATCCGGGCCCACGCCCGGCGGTGCTGCTGATCGATGAGGTGGACCGAGGGGACGACGAGTTCGAGGCGTTCCTTTTCGAGCTTCTCGCGGAGTCCGCGGTCACCATCCCGGAACTCGGCACCAGGCGGGCCGTGTTCCCGCCCGTCGTAGTGCTGACCTCCAACCGCACCCGCGATCTGCACGACGCGCTCAAGCGGCGCTGCCTCTATCACTGGATCGAGTACCCGGACGTGGAGCGGGTCGCCGCGATCATCCGGCGCCGGGTGCCCGCCGCCGCTGGCCCGCTCGCCGGGCAGGTAGCGCGGGGCGTGGCCCGGTTGCGCGGCCTGGACCTGGCCAAGCCGCCGGGGGTCGCGGAAGCGATCAGCTGGGCCGAGGCGCTGGGTGTGCTGGGAGCCGTCGGCCTCGACGAGGCGTCCGCGGCCCGGACGGTGGGCGCGGTGATCAAGTACGAGGAAGACCTCCAGGCGGTCCGGCTGGCTGGATTGACCCCCGTGGCCAGCCATGCCGCGGCCAGCAACGCGGCGGGCAGCAACGCCGCAGCCGGTGATGATTACTGAGGATCGAGGTCGCGCCGCCGCGCGGTTCGGTACTGCGTCTGGCCCCGGCCGGCCGGACCAGGCGTGGTCGTTTGGCGGGTGATGATGACTGAGGATCTGGCCCGCAGCGCCGCGCGGTTCGGTGCCGCGTTGCGCGAGGCTGGGGTGCCGGCCGACCCGGCCCGGTGCGAGCGTTTCGCCCGGGCCGTGATCGTCGCGCGGCCGGCTACCCAGCGTGAGTTGTACCTGTGTGCGCTGGCGACGCTGGTCTCCGGGCATTCACAGGTGGAAACCCTGGCCCGGGTCTTCAACGCGATGTTCGGCGGTCTGGCCGACCCGGTAGAGACACGGAGCGATCCGCAAGCGCTCCCGTTGCGCGGGGAAAGCTTCCGGCCAGCGGCGGACGACATTCTCGCGGCGGCTGCCCGCGCGGCCAAGGCGCATGACGGCGAGCCGGGCGATGCGCAGCCGCAGCAGGGTCAGCCGCCGGCCGCGGAGCAGCGCGCCAGTTCGCTGCAGCCAGGTGAACACGATGACGCGGAGTCGGCCGCCGACGCGGCAGCCGGGCTCCCCATGCTGGCCAGCGGAGCGGAACGCCTGGCGGGCACCGATTTCGCCGAATTGACGCCGGAGGAATTGCTGACGCTGGCCGGTCTGATGCGCAAACTCACGCTGGCCGTGCCGCTCCGCCGGTCTCGCCGCCACCAGCCCACTGCGCATGGCAAACGGACAGACCTGCGGGCCACGCTGCGCCAGGCGCGGCGGACCGGGGGCGACCCGCTGCGGCTAGCCCGGCGGGCGCCGTCCCGGCAGCCCCGCCGGCTGGTCGTGCTGTGCGACATCTCGGGTTCGATGGAGCCGTATGCGCGGGCCATGCTGCAGCTGCTGTACTGCGCGGCGGGCGGGGCGCAAGCGGAGGTATTCACTTTCGCTACCAGGCTCACCAGGCTGACCGGCACGCTCGCACACATCCGCCCGGAACTGGCCCTGCAGCGGGCGGGCCAGACCGCGCCCGACTGGCTGGGCGGGACGCGCATCGGCGCCTCGATCAAGGAGTTCAACGACACTCGTGGCCGGGCCGGCCTAGCCCGCGGCGCAGTCATCGTCATCATCTCAGACGGGTGGGACACCGGCGATCCCGCGCTGCTCCGCCGCGAGATGGAACGGCTTTCCCGGGTGGCCTACCGGATCGTATGGGTGAACCCGCGGACCAAGAGCGATCAGTACCAGCCGCTGGCCGGCGGCATGGCGGCCGCCTGGCCGTACTGCGACGCTGTGGTCAGCGCGCATACCCTGCATGCGCTCGGCGAACTCACCGACGCGCTGGCCCACCCGGCGCGCCGTCGCTCGCGAGTCCCGGGCCGGGATCTGGCCCAGGCCGCCCCTTAGGCCCGTCACCCCGGACGGCCGCTCGCCGCCTGGATCACCGCCCGCACTCGCCAAGATCCACGGGGCGCACCCCAGCGACCCAAAGGATTGCTAGTAGTCGTCATCATCCGGGACGTGCATCCAATCCCGGCCGGGATCGGTCACCACAGACAGGGGCCTGGTCTGGGTTCTGGGGGATGCACCAGGCGACCGGGACGGCGTCACCGCGGGGAATGGCCGGGTTGGCAGCGAGATAATCGCTTCCAGGGTGGCCAGCCGGCGCAAGAACGCGTAGGCGAACCAGGTCGGCGCCCACAGGATGCTGCGCCAGTACCCGTACTTGATGGCCAGCGGCAGGCTGATGGCCAGCGGCAGCGTCCCGCCGAGCACGTACAGCAGGGCGAGGATCGCCACGCTGTGCCGGTAGCCGGGGTGGGTGAGCACCAGTTCCACCAGGAAGATGGGGGCGACCAGGCCAGCTTCGGCGGAGAACCACGAGAAGCCCCGGCGCAGCGTCCAGAACCAGACCCGCGGTCCGGCCGATCCGCAGCGGAACGGCAGGTGCCTGGCAAAGACATGAAAGCCACCCCGCGCCCACCGGGTTCGCTGTTCGACGAACTCCCCGGCGGAGCGCGGCACGTCCTCATAGGACCGGATTCGTGGATCGACGACCACTCGGTAGCCGAGCCGTCCGATCTGCATGGTCAGATCCGCGTCTTCACCGTTCATCCCGATGGGAAACCCGCCCGCTGCCTTCGCGGGCCCGAGCCGGAACGCCGTGAACGTGCCGGGTATGACGACGATCCCATCGACCATGCTCTGCCCGAGCCGGGCAAAGCGGAACTGGAACAGGGTCTCCAAGGCGCGCAGCCGGTGGAACCAGGTGACGGTGTCGGTGCGGGGTTCCTCCATGGCTCCCACACTGCCGATGTCCGGATCCCGGAACCAGGGCACGGAGTACTCCAGCGCGCGGCGGCCCATCACGCAGTCGGCGTCGATGCGGATGATGATCTCGGCCTCGGCGATGGCCAGCCCCCGGTTCAGCGCGGTGGCCTGGCCCGCGTTCGGGGCGCTGATGACCTCCCCCCTGGCGTGCCGCATGCGCGCGATCGCGCGCAGGGCGACCTGCGCAGTGTTATCGACCGATCCGTCGTTGGAGACCATGACCCGCACCGGGCCGCCATAGCGTGCCGCGGCGAGGTCGACCGAACGCAGCAGCCGGGTGATGTTCTCCTCCTCGTTGTAGGCGGGCACGATGACATCAACGGGCGGCCGGTCGGGACCTGGGCTTGGCAGCCTGCGGTTCGTCCACCACAGGGCCCACAGCGGGGCGAAGATGAGCACGAACAACAGGCTCAGGGTGTAAATGGGCAGGAAGTTCCGCCAGGTCGCGGTCAGCGTGGACCGGTCGGATATGAACGCATACCCCGCGATCATCGTGGCGATGACTGTGATCAGCGCGCAGGCCGCCAGGATGCTGTCCCAGCCGCTTCGGTGCCGGCTGACCGGGACCGTGGTCGACCGCGGCAGCACGAAGGACGTGAACGTCAGGCGCATGATCACCAGTCCGCCGACGAACAGGTTGGCCAGGGTTGCCTCGACGCTGAACGGGGCGGCCGGCATCCTGGTCGCGATGCCGACGGTGATCAGGGACACGTGGGTGAGCAGCATCAGGGCGAGGTAGAGCAGGGCGTGCGCCAATGCCGCGACGCGCCGCGCCGGGCTGGCCCGGATGACCAGCGCGATCCCGGAGATGTAGGCGACCGCGAAGAACACGCTGGCCGGCCGCAGTCGTGCGACATAGGCGTTCACCATGGCGGGACTGTGCGTGAGAGCCACCGCCGCGCTGTTCACCGCGTGTGCGTACAGGCCGGGCAGTGAGGGGTGCTGCCAGCCGAGGAACACCAGCCCGAGCGTGGCCACGAGGGCCAGGAAGACCCAGGTGCGCGGGCGGCGGGGCGGTGTGCGGACATGCCGGGGGATGATGACGTCCGTGCGCCCGTCGCCGCGATCATCGGCGCTGTCAGTGAAAAAAGGCAGTACTGTTCCCCCCAGCAATGCCAAAAGCAGCACAGCCGCAAGCGCTTGCAGCGCTACTTCCAAGGCTCCCCCCAACGGCTTGATGAGTCGGGAGAGTGAACCTACCAGGCATGATCGTGTCGAGGTAAATGATTGACAGATGCCATGTCCAGAATTGACGTATCAGGCCGCTGGCCGAGACTCTCCGGTCATGCCGCGGGTACCGGGAGCTCGCCTGGGCACTAGGCGGGCACCTGCTTGGCGCCGACCCCGGTCGCGACGGATCCAGTCATGTTTTCCCTGGTAGGACGGGTATATCTGAGGTCGTGGCGCAGGGTGTGCCGTTGCCTCCGGCCGCAGGCCTGGACGCCGGGAACAAGCGACCGCGCCGCCTCTATCACGGCGCTATTACGGAATAATTAAGCAATCTTTGATGCCTGATATTGGCGGCGGCCGACATGTTAGAATCGCCTCGCACAAATGTAGCACTTACCGCGCCCCCCGGGCAGTCAAAATAATAGCCGAATATTGCGCTGCTCCGGCCGTACATTGGTGAGCCAGGCCGTAGTGAGCCAGGCCGTGAGGGACCGCACTGCGGCGGACCTGGACAGCGTATATCGAAGGATGGAAGGGGATGGGACTCGCGCGATGGTGCCCGGGAGATCCCTGGGGACCACGGCGGGAGTATTCAGCCCACGTGGGCAGCTGACCGTTGGCGGTGAACCGAGATGAGCTTGTCCCTGATCCAGCCTGAACCCGACGAGTCTCCTGATCCCGCGTTCTGGGGGGACGCCGAGCACCGCCCGCGTGTCTGGAGTCATTCCCATCAGGAGAGTTCCGGGCCCCCGGCCCGGCCGGGACGGCCGGGGTGGTCAGCTCTGGTTCGCTGGGCTGACTGGCCAGCGCGCCGGGGCAACGAGTGGCTGCGCAGGCAGCACATCACCCGCCAGCAGCAGGCCGTGGCCATGCTGATGGCGGCGGCCTGCCTCGGCGGCGCCGCCTGGTATGTGGCCGGGGTCGCTGCGAATGACGGCCGCTCGTTCACCGGCGCCGTGTCGGGCAACGGCGTCATCAGCCTCAATTTCGGCCGAGCCGGGCAGGTCGCGAAGGTCTCCGCGCACGTCGGCCAGGAGGTCAGGAAGGGCCAGGTGCTCGCGACCGAGGTGACCGCCGCCGCCAGGGCTGTCGTGGCCGCCGATGAGGCGGCAATCCAAGCTGACCAGGCGACCGTGGCCCAGGTCTATCAGCAGTCGTCCGTGCAGAGCGGGGTAGACCTGGCCGCGGCGCAGGCGAAGCTGGCGAAGGACAAGGCACAGCTCGCGGTTGAGCAGGCCGCGGTAGCCGGGATGCGGATCGTGGCTCCGATGGGCGGCACGGTGATCGCCGTCAACGGCCAGCCGGGCGAAACGGTGACCGCCGGGGGGGTCAGGGATTTCGCGGCCCAGTCACAGGGATCCGGAGCGCTGCAGCAGCCAGCCGGTTCCCAGGGATCTCAGCCCGGCGTCACGTCCCCAGCGGCCGTGCCAGTGATCATGTTGCGCACGTCGAGAAACTGGCAGGTCGAAATGGTCGTCCCGCAGAACTCGACATTTGCCGTCAAGCCGGGCCACGGTGTCACCATCGATGTGCCCGCGGATCACCTCAGAGGTGTGCACGGGCGGATCGAGAGCCTGCTGCCCACGCCGGTGCGCACGTCACAAGGCGTCGGCTACCAGGTGCTGATCACCGTCCTCGGCCAGCACTCCGTCCCGCCGCTCAATGGCATGCAGGCCAACGTCCAGCTGGGTTCGTGACTGCCGTAGCGGTCCGCCAGGCGTGGACCGCGGCGATAACGGCGGCCGTCGTTGGCTGCCTTGTGGCCGGCTGTACTGCGCACGCCACCGGGGACGCGGCCGCACCGGGCGACGGCAGCCACGCCTCAGCCGGCCGGACCGCCGGCGCGGCATCCGCAGGGTCGCCGAGCAGGCCAGTCTGGCTGCTGACCAGGTCGGCCCTGGCCGAGATGGTCGCCGACCCCGCCATTGCGGCCGGGCTGCGACGCTCACGGGTATACCAGCTCCTGCAACCCGGCCAGCAGCCACTGGCCGGGACCAATTCTGTGCCGGTGGTGACCTTCTCCGCGGTTGCGGCACTGCAGGACGCGATAACCCGGGGACAGCTTCCCGCGGGCACGCGTGCTGTTCTCTACGACCCGGAAGTCTGGCCCGTCACCCCCGTTGCCGAGCAGCGCCGGCCGGTGCAGGCCGCGAAGCGCGCCGCTCAGCTGGCCCACACCCACGGCCTGCAGTTCATCGTCGCGCCGGCGCTCAACCTGGTGACGGTGGCAGCCGGGTCGACCGCTCCGCGCTGGCGGCAGTTCCTCGACCTGCGCCTGGCGGCCGCCTTCGCCCCGGTCGCCGATGTCATCGAGTTGCAGGCGCAGAGCCTTGAGCGCAGCAGCTCCACCTACGCCCAATTCGTCCGGGCTGCCGCGCGGCAGGCTCAGGCGGCTAATCCGCGGGTGACCGTGCTCGCCGGGCTTTCCGCGAACCCGCCCGGTGCCCGGGTCGACGCAGGGCAGCTAACGGCGGCGATCCGGGCCACCCGGGCGGCCGTGGATGGATACTGGCTCAACATTCCCGGCCGCGGTCTGCGCTGCCCGACCTGCAATCCCGCCCAGCCCGGCGTCGGCCGACAGGCGCTGCGGGAGGTTATGTGAGCGGCCCGGGAGGTTAGGTGGACAGGCCGGCAGGTTACGTGGACAGCAATGTCCCTGGGCCAGGACCACGCGGCCCGGCCTGCCGCGCGGCCCGGCCGGACACCGGCGTCCAAGTGCTGCGGGAGGTCAGGTGAGTAGGAAAACGCGTTGATTTACACCGGGGTCGCGGGACTATTGTCGGCCATGGCGGCAGAGCCGGGGAGAGGGGCCAGCGGTGGGTCACGTCGAGGTGGCGCACCTGGGCCATGTGCTACCCGATGGCCAGGTGCTGCTGGACGACGCCTCTTTCCGGGTGGGTGAGGGCACGAAGGCGGCGCTGGTCGGCCCCAACGGTGCGGGCAAGACAACCTTGATCCGGCTCATCGCCGGCGACCTCACACCGCAGTCCGGAACGGTCAGCAGCAGCGGCGGCCTGGGTGTGATGCGCCAGTTTGTCGGCAGCATCAACGATAAATCGCAGGTCCGCGACCTGCTCGTGTCCGTCGCACCGCCCCGGGTGCGAGACGCGGCGGCGCGCCTTGACGCCGCCGAGCTGGTCATGATGGACCGGGACGACGAGCCCGCGCAGCTGCGTTACGCGGCCGCGCTCGCTGAGTGGGGCGATGCGGGCGGCTACGACGCCGAGGTCCTCTGGGACGCATGCTGCGTGGCCGCCCTTGGTGTCAGTTACGACAGATGCCGCTGGCGGGACCTCGCCACCTTGTCCGGCGGCGAGCAGAAGCGCCTCGTCCTGGAAGCGTTGTTGCGTGGGCCGGCTGAGGTGCTGCTCCTCGACGAACCAGACAACTACCTGGACGTCCCCGGCAAGCAGTGGCTCGAGCAGCAGCTGGCTGACACACCGAAGACCGTGCTCCTGGTCAGCCACGACCGGGAGCTGCTCGCGAACAGCGCACAGCGCATCGTCACCGTCGAAGACGGCAGCGTCTGGGTGCACGGCGGTGGGTTCGCCAGTTATGCTCAGGCCCGGCGCGACCGCAACGACCGCCTCGACGAGCTGCGCCGCCGCTGGGACGAGGAGCACGAGAAGCTCAAGCAGCTGGTGCGGATGTACCGGCAGAAGGCGTCCTACAACGACGCTATGGCCTCACGCCTCCACGCGGCAGAAACCCGGCTGCGCCGGTTCGAGGAAGCTGGCCCGCCCGAGCTGGCCCCCCGGGACCAGGACATCCGGATGCGGCTGCGCGGCGGCCGGACCGGCAAGCGGGCGGTGATCTGCGAGAAGCTGGAGCTGACCGGCCTGATGCAGCCGTTCGATCTGGAGGTCTGGTACGGCGAGCGGGTTGCCGTGCTCGGCTCCAACGGCTCAGGGAAGTCATTCTTCCTGCGGCTGCTCGGCGGCGAGGACGTACCGCATGACGGGGTGGCACGGCTCGGGGCGCGCGTGGTGCCCGGGTTGTTCGCGCAGACCCACACCCGCCCCGATCTGGCCGGCCGGTGGCCAGAGGAAATCCTCATGACCGAGCACGCCTTGCTGCGTAACGAAGCCATGGCCGCGCTCTCCCGGTACGAACTCGCGCAGTGCGCACGTCAGCCGTTTGGCTCAATGTCCGGAGGGCAGCAGGCGCGGCTGCAAATCCTGCTGCTGGAGCTGGCCGGCTGCACCCTGCTCTTGCTCGATGAGCCAACCGACAACCTCGATCTGGCCAGCGCCGAAGCGCTGCAGGAGGGTCTTGAGTCCTACCAGGGCACGGTGCTGGCGGTCACCCACGATCGCTGGTTCGCCCGGTCGTTCGACCGATTTGTGGTGTTCGGGGGCACCGGGACCGTTTACGAATCCGACGGTCCGGTGTGGGACGAGACTCGCGTGGCCAGGCCCCGTTGATGAGTGCGCTGCTAGGCTGCATGGAGCGTTAGGGAGCCCGGCAGTCCCTCCTGTGCTCAGGGCTCCGCGGTAGCCGATGTGAAGGGGTCCTCACGGTGAAGAAGCTTCTTCTGCTAGCCCTCGCCGGGCTTGGCGTGTTCGCTGTCTGGAGGAAGGTCCAGGCCGATCGCGCGGAGCTCGACTTGTGGACTGAGGCCACCACCAGCGACGACTGACGCCCCGGTAAGTCCATTGGGGGCCACAGACGGGGGCGATCAGGTACGGGGCGTGCCGCCGGTTTCGGTGGTGTGCTGCGGCCTGATCGGAATCACCGCTGACGACGGCGGAATCCTAGAACGGTCATTCACCGAGGCGTTCGCCACCCAGGGCATCGTTCCCGGCACGGCGGCGTACGCCCGGAGCATGGTCCGGGTGCACCAATCGCGGGGGCAGTCGGCGGTCGACGTGTTCCGCAGCCTGTTCCCGGACGCACCTGGCCGGGCGGAAGCGGCTACCCTCGCCTTTGACCGGTCATACCGGTCATCCGTTGATCGCTCCGGCTTGGCGCCGATGCCCGGCGCGGAGCAGGCGATCACCGAAATCCGAGCTGGCGGAGCGCGGGTCTGCCTGGTCACCGGTCTGTCCAAGGGCCTGCTCGGCTTGGTGCTCGACACACTTGGCTGGTGGCGCCGGGTCGACCTCGTGCTATGCCCCGAGGACGTCCCGCGGGGGTGCCCGTGGCCTGACCTGATGCTGACCGCCATGCTCCGGCTCGGCGTGACCGATGTCCGTGATGCGGTGTTCGCCGACGGCACGGAGAGCGGAATCCTGTGCGGCAAACGGTCAGGGGCCGGGATCGTCGCAGGAATCCTGACCGGCGGGCACACGGCTGGACGACTGCAAGGGGCGGGCGCGACGCACCTGCTGGACAGCATCGCCGAGTTGCCTGCCCTGCTCGCCGGCCAGGCCGAGGCGGACCGGCAGTCATCCGCAGCTACCGCAGCCGGTTCCACGGCGGCGCTGCCCTGACCGGCAGCACGGGTAGGCTTGCGTTCTGGTCGCACGTCGCTCGCTTCGCGAGCGGTCGCCCGTGCGCGTTGGGGCTATAGCTCAGCTGGAAGAGCACCTGCTTTGCAAGCAGGGGGTCAGGGGTTCGAGTCCCCTTAGCTCCACTCGCCGATTTCTGGTATCTGGCCAGGTCAGAAGCTCTCAGAACTGGTTCCACTCTAAGCGCCTGGGTGATGCTTTCTGGGCGCTTGGGAGGAATTTGGGAGATCGACTTCTCCGTATCTCCCGGTGTCGGCGGCTCCTGGGGCCTGTGCTGCGGTACCGCCGAGTGCGTTGACTCCTTCGTCTTCTACCGTCGTGTACAGGGGAAGGAGACCGCGGATGGGGTCGCTGATCGAGGAACTCAGGCGCAGGGAAGAGGCTGGCCGGGCTGAGGCGGACCGGCTGCGCGCCCGACACCGAGGACTGGGAGATCATGGCCACCGCGTGGCTGCTTGACCTCATCCCCGAATACCGCCGGTCAGAGCTAGTCCCTCCGCACGTGATCGACGAAGCACTCCGGGACGGCCGCGCATAGGGAAGGCGACTGGCCGCCACCGCGCGTGCGGTCGACCTGGTCGGCCGCACCGCAGGAGGCCATCCCAACCTGTCGCCCTCTCAGAAGTTCCAGGCGGCCTGGATCGGTGCGGCTTCGCGTTCCGCCTGCCGCTTGCCGATCTGGAAAGCCTGGATGGCGAAGTTCGGGTCCATAAGATTCGCCGGAGCCTCGACGTGGCTGAAATCGGGTTCGACCGCTACCAGCCGTCTGGTTTCGCGCAACTGTGCCAATTCAGCGTCCGCCGTGGCCTCGGAGAAGGCCGGCGCGCTGTCGACTCCGGCGCCCTGGGACCCGAGGGGGTGGCAGGATAGGGCCACGAGAACGTCGGTCGGCGGCGCCGCCGTGGCGTTCAAGTGGCTGAGGATCCCGCCGTCCATATAGTGGCGGCCCTTGATGGTGACGATGGGGAACAGCATCGGTACGGCGCAACTGGCGGCGACAGCGTTCAGCAACGGCACGCCGGATCCTTGGTCCCACACGACCAAATCGCCGCTGTCGGTGTCGATCGCGGTGCATCGGAAGCCTGCAGGCCAGGCGGTGCCGTCGAGTGTGCCGAACAGGCCGAGGTAGACGTCTTCGGCGGGCGTGCTCGCCTCCTGCGCCGCGCGGCCGATCGCTCTTAGCGCTTGCCGCGGGTCGGTGTCGAGGCTCGCCTGGCTTATTGCGCTTCGGAAGGCTTCATCGCCTGCCGCCAGGCCGTCGGGGTCGATGCTCTGCCCGAGCGCTGCCAGGCTGGTGAGTGCACCGGTGACGTCACGGCCGCTTGACAGCAGCGCGCCGACGAGGGCGCCTGCGGATGTTCCCACGGTTGCGTTGGCTCCCGCCAGGTCGACACCGGCCTCGCGCAGCCCTGTGAGCAGACCGGTCTGCCAGCAGACACCGACGGCGCCGCCGCCTCCGAGGACGAGAGCGCGCGTTGGTGAACCATTTCGCGGAGAAGTCATTCCTGTTCCCTTCACGATGGAGTCGATCATCTCGTTGAGTGTGTTTGCAGTCCCGGCCGCAGAGCCGCCGGGTCATCGACCCGGCGGCCGGTCGCGCACGGTGCGCCTCTCGGGCCTCGCCGGGTAGGTCACCCGGCGTTCTTGGACGCTGTGGAGGTGCGGGCGGTCATCGCGCCCATCATCATCACCGCCCTCTTGCGGCTGGCGAGTCGGCCGATCGGCACCGCCAGCCGGTTCATCCTGCCGACGGCGATGCTGGGTGGCGGGTTGCGGGAGCAGGTCCGGTCAGGTGGAACAGGGCTTCGGCGTTGCCGCTGGCGACTTTGGAGCGGTCCGCGGGGTCGGGGATGGCGTCGAAGAACTGCCTGACCGCGGCTGCGCCGGGCTGGTGGAAGGGGTAGTCGGTAGAGAACAGCACCTGGTCGGCGCTGGTGAAGTCGAGAGTGTGGCGCAGCAGCCGCTCCTGAAGCATCCCGCTGCTGGTGATGTGGATGTTGGTCTTGATGTAATCCGACACCCGGCGTTCGAGCTGCTTCGCGATCCCGGAGAGGCTGTCGGCGCGGTCCATCCAGAACAGCAGCATCTCGCCCCAGTGGCCGAGGACGAGCTGAAGGTCGGGGTGGCGGTCGAACGTGCCCCGCAGGATCAGCCGCAGCGCGGACAGGCCCGCGTCCATGTGCCAGCCCCAGCCGAAGGTCGCCAGGCCGAGGTCGATCAGCGGGTCCAGGCCCCGGTAGGCGGCATCGCGCAGCTCGTCCGACGGGATCTGCGGGTGGATGAAGATCGGCTGGCGCAAGCGGGCCGCGGTGGCGAGCAGGTCGTCGTAGGCGGGGTCGTCCAGCGGGCGGGGGCCGGTCCGCCCGTGGACCATCGCGCCGACGTGACCCAGCCGGGTGGCGCACCGCTCGAGTTCCGCGGCGGCGGCCTGCGGATCGCTGGTCGGCAGGGTCGCGAAGGCGCGGAAGCGGGCCGGGTGCGCGCGGACGGAATCAGTGGCCTCGTCGTTCGCGTCCCGGGCCAGCGCGACGGCCACCCGGGCCGGGAGGGCCTGGGTGGCGGGGGTGACGACCGACAGGACCGAGACGTCGATCCCTGCGGCGTCCATCGCCTCGATGCGGCCCTGGCCGGTGTCCTCAAGCCGGGCCTGGTTGTCGCCCATGGAGTTGAAGGCGACGCTTTCGTCGCGCGCCCCGTCTGGCAGGTGGTCGAGCGCGTCGCGGATGCTGGCACTGTTCCAGTGCTCTTCGATCGCGATGATCTTCATCGTGGTGTCCTTCCGGGTTCAGGTCTTCGAGTGCGAGCCGCGGCGCTATCAGCGGACGGTCTGGCCCCGGATCAGGCCCAACCTCACTCATCGCTTGTTGAGCCAACTATACACGTTTCGCTCAACAACGGTAGAGTGGACTTGTGAGCGAGCAGAACAGCAGGGCCGCCAGGCGGGCAGCCACCGCGCAGCGCATCCTCGACGCGGCACGCGCGGAATTCGGCGAGCACGGCCTGGAGGCGGCCACTATCCGCGGGATCGCCCGCCGCGCGAAGGTCGACCCGTCCCTGGTGATGCAGCACTACGGGTCGAAGGCCGCCCTCTTCAACAGCGCCATCCAGCTGGGGGAAGCAGGCTCCGGCGAGATCGAGGCCCACCTGCACGACGTGCTCGACGTCCGGCTCGCGGCCCTGCCCCCGGAGACCATGGCCCTCGTCCGGTCCATGCTCACCGCACCGGAGGCAGCAGCCCAGATGAGCGCCTTCCTCAACGAGCGAGCCGCCAACCTGAGCCGCGCCATGGGCGGCGACGACGCCGACCTGCGGGCCGCGCTGACCGTCAGCAGCATCCTCGGGCTCATCATCGCCAGGCACTTCCTGCAACTCGACGCGTTCGCCCGCGCCTCCGACGCCGAAATCGCCCGCGTCGCCCGCCCGTGGGTCACCACCGGGGCCGGCCCCGCCACCGGGCAGCATTCCCGGGCATCCACCCCTGCTGACTGAATCCCATGCGTGGGCTCTCCGTGAACGATCACCAGCCGACCGGGCATGGATCTGCCCTAACAAGGTCGGAGCGGGCAGCCGGTCTTGCTCATGGCGGCAACCGTCGGCGGCGGCGAGTTTTATGCCCAGCAGCAGGGTGCGGGCGCTCAACTGCCAGGCACGACGGCGCGTATCTCCACCGGCACCCACCCGGCGATGCCGCAGACCAGAGGAAGCCGCCGACTGCAGCCGGAACTCGGCCACGGTCCCGGCCGTCCTCGTCCGTGGCCAGCCCCGCCGCGGCCGGCCGTTCCTCGATGCGACGTTCGGTGAACAGCCATTTCAGGTGGGGGCAGTTCGTCTGAAGTGAGCAGGCCGGTCAGGCGCCGAGCGACTCAATCGCGAACGAGTTTCAGTGCCAGCCTGGGCACGACAAAGGATGCGAGAAAGATCGGCAAGAGCCTCTTTCCGGTGCATCGGAAGGCGACGATCTCTTCCTCGGCGGCGTCGAAGGTTTGAGTGCTGCTCGAGTTTCGTCCATTGCGAACTTGCAGGGTGTGACGTCCAGGCTCGACTGGTATCTCGATCGTGTGGTTCATTTCGACCGATCCGACCCGCTCACCGTCGACCACGATATCGTACGTGCCACGACGGACCTCCGCTCCGATTGCCTTATGCGTCAACTTCAGCGTCGCCGACATTTGTTGATCTCCTCTTGTTTCTGAACGGCGTTTCTCTGGCTGCTCGGCGACGAACGCAACGTGCCGTCGGCCCGGGGCAGCAGGTCGACGTGGTGCCGGTCGTCGCAACCGCTGGCGGCACATCCTCGGGGTCAGGAACGCCCGTGTTGCGCCGACCGCGAGAAGGGATCCGAGGCGGTGTCGCGCGTGGCCATCGTATGGCCGTGCCCGCTTGCGGTCGATGCGTACGCGGCGGCCGGCCGTGATCTGGGGTTCCCGCGCCCGGACAAACGCCTGCCCATCGTCGCGATGCCGTTCACCAACCGCGAGCACGCGGCGCTCCCCGCGTTCTCCGAACATCGCCAAGCTGCGGTCATGGGGCGTGACTGTCCTGTTTGGCCCGGAGGTGTATCCGCTGCACGACCCGGGAACCGGCAGCAGTTACCTGGACCTGTTCCCATGGGCGCAGGCAGTCGAAGCCATCAACGTGCGGGCGCTGGAGGCGGGGATTGCGAGTCCTGACACAGCGCGATGACGCCGCCGTGCCTGCCTACGGGCAGCGCCTTGTCTTGCGGATCTTGGTCGCACGATCGAGCACATCGGTGAGTGAGGCTCCAAGGAGAGGAGGCAGGTCCGGGGCCTCGTCGCAACATGGCGGTTTGAGCCGTCCCGCGGCTTCTGGCGGGTCCACGCCCAGCACGCGGTACAGCTCAGCGTAGATGTCCATGATTTGGTCGTCGTCGTCATGGCGGCCGACTAAGAGGATCCACGCTCGCCGCGGCGAATCGAATGCGACGACGACTCTTAACGAACCACTCAGGTGCTTGACGCACATGTGGTTCAGCGGTGCCGGACCACTGAGCCGGTAGGCAAGTGCCCGGCAACCGCCGGCTGCATGCAAGGCCCAGGATCGTCAGTGGCTGCGGGACAAGCAACTCGCTGCCTACGACGAGCTCCTAGGTCAGTACGCCAGGTTCATGATGGAGCTCAAAGGTGCGCACTATGACCGTCGCCCAAAGGATCAGGACTGGGCGGAATGGAGCGCAGCCCTAGTGTCCTCCAGCTTGGTCGCTCCCAAAGCCGTGGCAGCAGCGATCGACAACTTTGCACGCGCCATTGATCCCTTCCTAACAGCAGTGGCCGATCGCAACTCGGTTAAGGATCCGCTGACTGAGGAGGAGTTCGCCCGGGCGAGCCAGGGCCCCGCGAAGGCGCAACGGGCGCTAGTGAACGCGATCCGGCGGTCGATGGGAAAGGACCTGGGAGAACTGCAGGTGTGGATAGGCGGGTCACTGACGCGGCCCGAAAACTGGCCATGAGATGACTAGGGCTACAGCGTCGGCCAGCATCACGTGAGGATCATGGTGAAGTCGTCGTCCCGGCCAGTCAGCAGCCCCGCGCGCTCGGCCAGCAGTAAGGCTTCCAGCGGCCCCGGTTACGCGGCCGCGGGGCGGGGTTGTAGGGGATCAGCGGAGGCTTGGTGGCGGCCGCGTCGCCCAGGATGGTGCGGGCCGCGCTGGCGGGCTCGCGCCCCAGGCGGGCCGGATGAACCGGCGGATCAGGTACTCCCGGTGATCGACGGCGAGCGCTCGGCTTGCCTCGCCTGCTCGCATGGGCCGGACCAGGATGCCGGGAGGCGCAGCGTCCTATGCGGGCCTGGTGGCCTGGATGATGGCTGAGCGCAGGCCCGGCTCGGCGTCCCGGGTGGCGGTGATGCGGATGCGGGTGAACCCGCTGGCCAGCAACAGGCTGCGATACTCACCGGCGGTGAGGGTCCCGCTGGTGCAGCCGGTCCGCTGCTCCGCCTCCGCCCGCCGTGCCGGGTCAAGGCCGTCGTCGGCGATGACGTCGCTGATCCCGATCCGGCCGCCGGGGCGGAGCACCCGGAACGTCTCGGCCAGCACGCGGGGCTTGTCGGCGGACAGGTTGATCACGCAGTTGGAGATGACGACGTCGGCATGGCCGTCGGGCAACGGGATGTCCTCGATGTGGCCGTGCAGGAACTCCGCGTTGGTGACACCGGCCTGCGCGGCGTTTTTCCGGGCGAGGGCGATCATGTCCGGTGAGCCGTCCAGGCCGTACGCAGTCCCTCCTGGTGAGACGCGGCGGGCCGACAGCAGCACGTCGATGCCGCCGCCAGAACCAAGATCCAGCACGGTCTCCCCCGGGTGCAACTCGGCGACGGCTACTGGATTGCCGCAGCCGAGGCTGGCCCGCACCGCGTCATCGGGCAGTTCGCTGGTGTCGGCGTAACCGGCGGCACCGAAGCGGCCCGCAGCGAAGGGGCCGGGATCGCAGTCAGTGATCTGCTGCCCGGCGCGTGCCGCCCGGGCGAGACCGGAGTAGCGGGCGGTGATGGCCGCCCGGATCTGCTCATGATCTGGGGTATGGCTGGGTGCCATGGTCTCCTCCAGGAGGCGAGTCAGCGTGCGGCGGTAGGCGGGGTGGGTGAGGGCTTGCCCATGACGAGGTCCGCGGCGGTGGGGAAGCACTCCACGCACTCCTCGTTGATCCGGTACAGGCGGGACGTGCTGCGGTCCTCGGCGAGGACGAACCCGACCGCGGCGAGTTGCTTCAGGTGGGCGGACACGGTGGACTGGCCTACCGGGACGGCCGCGACGATCTGCTTCACGGTCATCGGCTCGCCGCTGCGCGCCAGCAGTGAGACGATCTGCACCCGGGTGCCGTCGGCCAGTGCCTTGAACCAGGCCGCGTAGATGTCAGCGGCTGTCCGGTCGAGTGGCTTCGCGTTCTTCATCGTTAATCGACGATAATCGATGAAGGCTGCCTGGGCAAGATCGGGCCTGGGGGTCCTGGCGGGTGACCAAGTGCCCTGGTCCGCCGGGCGCCGGCGCGGTGAGTATCAGGGCAGCACGGACAGTGATGCCCGGGCCTGGGTCTACCGGGTCGCCGCCGGGCTACTGATTGCCCTGGGGGCGCTGACCACGCTGACCGGGGGCGCGTACCGCGGTGATCTGGTTCAAGATTCTGCACGGTGCTGCTGACGCTCGGCCGTCCTGCTGCTGGCTGTGAGCTTCACATAGGCCCGGACGGTCAGGACGGCGGACTGCCGATCAGGGTGCCAAGGCTGGCCAGCGCCTGGGTCCGGGCGCGGTAGTAGACCCACACGCCGCGCTTCTCCCGGTCGAGCAGGCCGCTGTCGTGCAGCACCTTCAGATGATGGCTGATGGTCGGCTGGGACAGGTCGAACGCGCCAGCCAGGTCGCACACGCACGCTTCGCCGCCTGGATGTGAGGCCACCAGGGACATCAGCCGAAGCCTGACTGGGTCCCCGAGCGCCTTGAGCAGCGGCGCGACCTGGTCGGCCTGCTCCGGGGACAGCGGCCCCTGCGACAACGGGGCGCAGCAGGCCGCCACGCCCGCCACCCCGGAGGGCAGGCGTACCTCCGATCCCGGGTCGCAGCACGCGGCCGCCCCGGGTGGGCTGAGCAGCACATCAGATTTCGACATGTATCTATATTGACAGAGTCCGATGTCTCATGGCAAGCTCGGCAGCAGCGGAAGATATAGACAGTCATCGAAGTATTCGCCTGGAGGTTCTCATGTCCCGTGTCCAGCTCGCCCTCGACGTCAGCAACATCGACGAAGCCGTCGCCTTCTACACCAAGCTGTTTGGCATCGAGCCGGCCAAGCGCCGCCCGGGCTACGCGAACTTCGCCATTGCCGAGCCGCCGCTCAAGCTCGTCCTGCTGGAGAACCCCGGCAATGGCGGCGCTCTCAACCACCTGGGCATCGAGGTTCCCGACGCCGACGCTGTCGATGCTGAGCAGGCGCGCCTGGCGGAGGCGGGCCTGGCCTCGGTCGATGAGCGCGACACCACCTGCTGCTACGCCAGGCAGGACAAGTTCTGGGTCCAGGGTGCGCCGGATGGGCGGTCCTGGGAGATCTACACGGTCCTGGCCGACAGCCAGACCTTCTACGGCGAAGAGTCCGACAGTGCCGCCTGCTGCGCCAGCGAGACCGGGGAGTCGGCTGCTTCCGCGTAGTGCTGCTAGCAGCCTGCCCCGGCGCGTGCCTGGCTGCCCCGGGGCCGGCATCCGGTCACGGGAGCGCGCGTGAAGGTGCACGGCGGGCAGTTACATGCCAGTGTTCCCCGCCGTCGCCGTGTGCTCGCTTACCGCCGCGCTGATGCTCCTGGCAGCCGACCGCGCCCACCGCCAGTCCGTGGGCAATTAGCGGGCGGGTGGCGAGAGCAGGGCGGACATGCGTTCCAGTGCCGTGGGCACCAGCCAGTAGTAGACCCCAGGTGCCGCGCCGCTCGGAGTCGATGATCCCGGCCTCGCGCAGGACCTTCAGGTGATGGCTGATGGTGGGCTGGGTCAGGTCGAACGCAGCGGTCAGGTCGCAGACGCATACCTCGGCGTCACGATCGGCAACATCTTCACCCCGGTTGACCAGGTGCCTGGCTTATCGGCCTTGGAGATCAACCCCGGACAGGCAGCCGAGGCCCACCGCGAGCGGATCATCGCCCCGGTGCGCGGGCTGCTCCCGGACAAAGGCGCCCTTCCTGCGGCTACGCGCCGCCAGCGAGGCCGGGCAGATCGAGCGGGTGAGCGCCCTGGCCGGCAGGATCGCCCTCGTGCCCCTCCGCGCCACCGAACCCACCGGGGAGGAACACCTGGCCGCACTGGCCGCTCTCGACCACCAGCCCGCTTAAGTAAGTGCTGGATCCTGCCGCCTGGCCTGGTCAGGGAATGCTGGTTGTGAGGGCGCTGTCCTCATGCGACCGGACAAAGTCACCCGGCCTGCTGGGGACAGCGCGCACCGGCCGGCATGCCAGGATCAGGGAGCAGTGGCGAGGCTCGGTGCGAACCGCTCGATGCGACGACCCAGCTCAGCCAGGGCCGCGTCGAAGCTGCCGCGGTCGCCGACTGGCACCGGGTCGGGGACTGACCAGTGCACCGCCGCCAGCGGGCCGAGTTCCTCGCGGGCCCGGTCGCACACCGTGACGATGAGGTCGCCGTCCTCCTGTACCCGGCTGATATGCCGCGGCCGCTGGCGGCGCAGCGGCAAGTGGTGACGCCCGGCGGCGGCGATCGC